>CEVU01122595.1_pt1 | contig 10213 bp, 3 predicted proteins | sample 427081 | NCBI WGS metagenome assembly CEVU01 (sample SAMEA2623868, study PRJEB7988) | marine metagenome | biome: marine biome (ENVO:00000447); feature: deep chlorophyll maximum layer (ENVO:xxxxxxxx); material: "saline water (ENVO:00002010), including plankton (ENVO:xxxxxxxx)" | depth 80 m | reverse complement strand
CACCAATTATTGTCAAACGGTTCAGTAATATTAAATAACCTATTGTAATAACAAATAATCCAGTCAATGGTATTAATGCAGAAAGTATATTATTTCCAAATCGGCGTTGCAAAGAATCAATAACGCTTGGATCAGCCATACTTACTAATGTAAAAATTAAAAATCCAAATAGGAGTAGAGAGAATAATAAAGAGCCACTGACTTGATCAGCTTGTAACAAATGCATTACGGTGAATAAAATGAAAACTGCTGCAGAAAATAAAATATGAAAATTTCTTCGCTGAATTTTCACGAAAGGATATTTATGTATCTTTTGTAATCAGATTAACTGTGGGAAAAGGAATAATAATTTTTCTTTTAGAAAACGTTTTGTAAATATCTGTGTTAACTGCATCAACTGTTCTTCCGCGAATAGCAGGCTTATATATCCAAAACAGTAATTGTAGTTTCAATCCAGATGATGAAAATTTTCTAAAACGAACTCTTGGCTCTGGATCTTTTAATACATTCGAGTTATTTAATGCAATTTCTTTTAATACATCTTTTACTTCATCAATATCCGATCCATATGCTACCACAATATTGATTCGTACTCGTTCAATATCTTGTGGGCCGCCACTTTCATTGACAATTTTTGATGATGCAATTACAGAATTAGGAATAGTAATTTCAATATCATCTCGTGTCATAAATCGAGTGGAACGAATTCCCATCTTTTTTACATACCCTCTTTCACCCGTGTCTAAAAGAATATAATCCCCTTCTTTAAATGGTGAATCAGCCATTAAAAATATTCCTGCAAATAAATTGGATACTGTATCCTGTGCCGCTAGACCTAAAACAATACCTAGGACACCAGCTGATGCTAAGAATCCATTAATATTAATATCCCAACTTAAAAGAATAAAATAAATACCAAAGACTACAATGACTATTTTTCCAAGATTATTAAACAGTGGCAGGGTACGATGCTGTAATAGGGGATTAGAGGACTGTTTTGCCGTCCATTTGACTGTTAAAGAAAACACTTTTAGAAGTACAATAAACCAAATAAATATTGTTATTGTTTTAAATACACCTACTAGTGCATAGTCTATATAGCTAGGTAATTGAGCAACTTTTACAGAAAAAGAAAATCCAATAAATAATAGAGAATAAAAAATAGGTTTATGAAATAATTCCAGTATTTTATCATCAAGATCACTAACAGTTTTTCTCACAACTCTACTTAACAAACTTGTTAGAATGATATCGGCTAACTTTGCAATAAAAATAGATGATAATGCTATTAGAGCACTTAATAGTAGCGGATGATCACTGATGAGAGCAAAATTTTCTTTTATCCAATCCATATCTATGAAGAATATATTGATGAATAGTATAACATATCCAAGTTTTGAATAAATAAAAAGCCCCACAATAAAGTGGGGCTTTCTATACTTGAATTAAGTAATTAGATTATTTTAAAAGAATCATTTTTTTACTTTGCATATACCCATCTGCTTTTATTTGATAAATATACACACCTGCACCAACAGGGCTTCCAAAATTATTTGTTGCATCCCATGTGACTGATTGAAAACCAGCGTCCACATTATTATTCACCAATGTCCTTACTTCGCGTCCCATCATATCATAAATAGTCATTGTAACTTTCCCTGCATTCGGTAAATCATACCGTATTGATGTTGTAGGGTTAAATGGGTTTGGATAATTTTGGTGTAATGCGAATTCCATAGGCATGCTAATATCATCTACCGATAATGCTCCAGAAATATCAACACTAAAATTCCAACCACCATTTTCTGCATACGTTTCATAGCCACTAGCAACTGCAGCCCACCATGCATTAGTTAAGGTACCATTATTTCCATTAATTACTTCTTCCATAATGCCCACTAAATCAGGATCTTGATTGTCCCCATCCATTGGCCAATGCGCAACTAAATTTGGTTCTTCAGGAATATTGATATCACTATGCGGACCATCTTCAAATAAAGTAGCGACACTTTCAGGTGTAAGTCCTGAAGAATACAGTGTTACATCAGTCATTGATCCTCTGAGATTTTCACCATCAGAATAAGTATCATACCCTAAAACCAGGTTACCATTCGAAGTAGTATTTCCAGCTGATTCCATTTCCCCAACATTCTCTCCATCTATATACATTGATACTTGACCATTTGTTCTAGATAAAACTAAATGAGATAAATGACGCTCACGAAATGGTACATCTGCAACAAGAAGATCACCCCCAACAATCCCGCTAAGGAAAACCATGTCATCATTCTCTTTCCATAGCTGTAATTCATAACTATCTGATCCGCCATCATGTTTTGCTAATAATTGTTGCACTACTTGAAGTGAATCCCATTGGCCATAATGTTTGAACCATAACGACACAGAAAAATCACCTGATCCAAAATTCAAATTATCGTTATTTTGAACCTCTGCTTGACCATCTCCATAGAAATCCAATGATGGAAACCATTCTCCATCAGTAGCAGCAACAGACCACCAAACACCTGCTGTAGTCGCTTGAAATGATGAGAGCGCTTCAACTACACCCTGATGGGAAAGATCAAATGAATTTGATGATTCAGTAAAATTGAGAACCCAACCAGGTGAATACTCACTTCCATCTGGTAAAATCATAATGGGTGAATAATAAATTATATAATCTATATCATTCCCTTCAGGATCCGTTGATGCTTCCCAAGAAAAGGCTGTACTTTCATTCAGGTTTGATTGATCAATGTTTAATGTATAATTATCATCTGGTGACAGTAGGTCAAATGCTGTTGGCTGTTCATCCATAACCCAAATTCCACCTTGATCTACTTCCCAATATGGGCTATGTGCATTCAATAGTCCATGAACAACATCTACTGGTATATCACCTTCCGGTGCATCGTCATTTACTTGAAAATCAAGGGTAAATAATGTTCCAAGTTCTGACATATGGACTCCATTGGCGCCAGCCATAGCAACATACAATACGGAATCCGTATTATTAAAGTCCATAGACCAATCATCAAAGGATGGATCAAGAGAAATACCAGTAAAATCCACAGGATGATTCTGAAATCCAGCAAACTCAAACTCTGCTGCATTAAGAAACCTCTCTGCTCCTTCTGGATGTACTAAATCTTGAAATCCTTCCGTTCTTATCCACCAAAAGGTTACTCCTGCGCCACCTTCATTTTCATAATACTCTAGCACTACTTCATGCATACCTTGATTTAAATTTACATCTGCATTAAAATTTGCTCCACCATAATCAAACCATTGATCAATTAAGGTATCCCCATCTACCATTAAACGAACGCCATCATCGCTCCATGTGCTAAAATTATATGTTCCTTCTTCATTCGCATAAACATCTCCTGTCCATCGAACTTGAAAGTATTCAGGTTCCATACTAGGATCTGGAGGATTTTCACCCCAATAAAAATCAACGACAGGGTCTTCTCGAGTTAAAACAAGTTCTCCAAACTCTGGTGATGGTCCTGGATTTCCTTGATAATATTCACCTGTAAAACTACCTGCACCTAGCATATACTCATCAGCATGAATATTTACAATAACAGAAACGTTTTCTCCTGGCAATGCTTCTTCTTCTGAAACATCTATGTGGGCAACTTCCTCATCTGGTATACACAACTCACATTGATCAAATGTATCCATAACATAATCACCATCTTCATTTAGATCCCATTGTCTATTTGCATAACCTGAATAGTCCGTAAACGGTGCGCAATCTGCACCATCTTGCATGTCATCAATCAAGTTCTCCTGATAAGACCAATTATCCACAATATATTTATATTCTACAGATGAATTATTGGTTTCGAACTGCATCGTAAAAATACCATCTCCGTCCGGATCTGATAGATCATTCCATCCTTCACTACCACACCAATTACAAAAAGGACCAGTGACAGTTACCGTAGAGAAGCCTACTGGACTGCAACGCATATCCACATTCATTTCTATGGTAGTTTGAGCAGAAAGAAACACCACCGCGCTCATTGTAAACGCAATAAGTTTCTTAGCGTATCGTACCGGATTAATTAAAAAGCTAAATTTCATTTTCTTAAACATAATATTCTCCATTGAAGTTTGTGTATCCAATTCAAGCATCCTCAGATTACTTCAATAACAACATTTTTTTAGTTTGATGAAAATCACCAGCTTTAATACTGTACAGGTACATACCGGCACTTACTGGAGCCCCTCGTTCATTGGTTGCATTCCATAAAATAGTCTTAAAGCCAGGTTCTTGATATCCTGAGACCAATGTTTTGACCTGATTACCAAGCAAGTTATAGATTGTAATAGTCACATTACTTGCTTCTGGAATATCATATAATATCCTTGTAACCGGGTTAAATGGGTTTGGATAATTTTGCTTCAAAGCAAATTCATTTGGTATTCCCACACGATCATCCGTACTCAGGGATCTGGAAAGAGTTGCTTTAGAAGCCAACTTAATTACTGGCAATTCATTTACGCGCAGATCCATTAAACTAATTTCTGTTTCATCCATTGTGACTTCATCATTGGAAGCAAATTGAAGCTTGGCTACCAATCCATTTTCTGCAATAGCTGAAGCTCCCGCTAATGCAAATTTGATTACTCCACTACTTTCTATTACTAACTCTTTCATAAAATTATTAAATGGTTGTTCCCAAACCACATCCTGATAGGATATGTGTGCAGGATCATATTCAACCACACCTTCGATAGAGTACACATTGGAAGCTTGATTAAAGTGAATTGGCACTTCAATGATATGTCCCGGTGCAAACATTTGATCATGAATACCAAAATCTCCCGTTGCAAGTAAATGCCCTCCATCGGAAGTGTCATGAGGTAATTCATCAATCAAATGCACAACGTACTGCAGAATCACAGATGCATCAAGGGCCGTAAGTTCTCCATCACCAGACACATTACCAGAATGCTCTTGCAAGGCATCAAGTTCGATAAAACCAACAGAATTCTGTAAAATTAATCCTGCATCGTATGCCTGAACTGATGCATTGAAGTCTACATCACCAAATAACGTATCAACGGATACAACATTTGGTTTTACTTCGCTTGTACTCGATCCATATACATCCACACAGGATAACGAAACTGAATAATTACCTGGTTTCAAAAATGTATGAACAGGATTGGCATCATGACTCATCATTCCATCGCCAAAATTCCAAATATATTCAGCTATATTTTCACCTGTAACCGTATTAGTAAATAATACTTCTAAAGGATATGCTCCGGAATCAGCCGATAATGTAAAATCTACAACCAGCGGCTGAATAACGGTAACGCTACCATTATCTACATTATAACCAAAACCACCATCATCAAATACCGCGCTAGAGACATTGACTGGAGCAAGCGCTCCTGAAGCAGTATCTGGAGAAGCTAACTTCAACCATAATAACGTTCCTCTTCCACTCACTGGATTCGCACCAGCTGCTGCAATATATAAAGAGGTATCTGTCGCATTCGTTGCAAGAGACCACCCCGCAGCACCGGCCAGACCTTGACCTGTTTCAACACTAACAACATTCAAATGATCTTGAAATCCTGTTAGCGTTAATTCTGCTGAAATAACACTTGTATCCAAAGGAACTATTACATCTATGGCTACCATTACCGTATCACCGATGGCTACATATGTATCTTCCACATGAACTTTAACAGGGCGAATCATAGGACTAGAAAGCCAGTTTGCATAATTGACTTCTGATCTATTACTCGAATCCCAATTATCATAAATCTTGGATATATTTGCACGAGTTCCCAACGAATCCATCTCCGCAGTAACTAGTTGTCCCCAATAGTTACTGGTCATATCGATCTGATCACTACTACCTCCATTTGCATCCACCCTGACGTAGTAAAAATTACTATTATTATGGTGATCGGGATTACTATCCATGAAGTTGTTATTATTAAATATCACACTACCATTATTATAATCGTAATCACCTATGGTTACTATACCATCATAATAATATCGTTGATTATTATTCACAAAATTAGATAATTCTACTTTTACTTGAGATCCAGATTGATTAGAACGAATTCTCATGGCTTCTTCTTCATTATTTTTAATATCTAAATTTTTGAAATGCATTATAGAAGAATTATTATACTCAACACGCATCGCATCGTATGAAGAGTTATGTATCTGCACATCACTAACATCAAGATTCATATAATTGTTATAATTGAATTCCATTCCAGTATACTGAGGTCCAGGAGCTTTAAAATGATGAACATGTACATTAACGGAATCATTTGATTGTCCTCTCATATTACCAACTCGTAATGCATTTCGAGCTGATCCAGTAACTAATACGTGATTAATAGAAACATCTCCGTAGCGATCGCGTACTTCCAAAGCACCGTTACCAAAAATCGAATTTCCTGCATTATCTATATGAACATAGGAAATAGTTGAGGAAGTATTTATCCCTTGGTTATACGCACTGTTATCATATTCAAGATTAATACCTATCCAGTAACCAGATCTATCATTCAAGCCACGCATTACGATTGAATCTTGTTCTGTCCCTACGGCATGTAATTTTCCACGAACGTAAAATCTCGTTCTAGCAGACATGAAAAGCTCGACACCTGGATGAATATGTAAACTATCGTAGTCATTTACCCATAAGTCTCCTGTAACAACATACGGAGAATTTTCAGCAGTAAGAGCACCATTCTGGTTACCATACATTCCTTGATAGCCAATAGAAAGGCCCACAGACTCGGAGGAACCCCAATCATTTACTGGATCCACATAGGTCATGGTAACAACATCATTACTAGTAAGATTTATAGCACCATCTGTTCTCATTAATGGGGCATTCTCAACTTCCTCTTCATATCGAATAAGAGCTGCATCAAAATGTGCTTTGTCAATATCGGCTTTAGCGCGATCCAAAACTTGCCCTTCATCCCATAAAGGATTTTCAAACCGAATTTGTTCCGCTCTATTTTGTACCTGATCCGTAAACTCTTCCTGCGTCCCCTCAAACACGCGGAATGTTCCATGACTTAAAGCAATAGACCCAAAGAACACACCAGAATTTCCTTCTTCATGCAAGGTAATCATACTACCCACGCTATCAGTGATACTTGTAACCAACACCTGCATGGTATCTCCTCCAGCTACACCGCCGTCTGCATCCATTACGCGCAAGTGAAGCGTGTCCCCGTTTACTCCTATGTGGTCTAATAAATTTCCACCAGCATCAAGAAAACTTAATTCTGCAGTATTTCCAGTAGTAACCGTAGCACCCACAAAATCAGCATAATTAACTAGCGGATAATCGTTGTTATCGTGCCAATCGTAGAAAAAATTGTGATTTCTAGGATTTGATCCTGCATTTAAGGAGTCTGTAACTTCGGCACCCCAATAATTTCCTCGAAAATCAACAGGCCATCCACTATCCTCATAATTCATACCCGACCCATACACATATACTAGATCATAATTATTGAACCCATTAACCGTATCACGAATCGTATTATGATTGAAGTGTATTTGAACATTCGGATCCACATAATTATTCCAATCCAAACGAATTTCATCTCTTTCATTATTTTCAACAGTGGAGTTTGTAAAGTTGAATTCCGTTGGATAATATAGAGCACTCATACGAAACCCGTACTCATTTGAATGAATATGAAGACTGTCAATATCATAATTTATGAAATGACTATAATATGTTTCCATTGCCCATCCATTTTCATTATGATGAATATTTAAATTGCTTACTTGTATTGAGCCCCATTCCTGCAGACTATTGTCATTATCACTGTTTTCATAATGGTAATTATATCCTATCCATAACCCGACTGAAGTAGCTCCTGATATATCTCCATGAGAAACATGAATGGCATCCCCATTGCGTCTTTCGCGGATGACTAGTGCGGCATCACTCCATGAGCCACTTCCACCATTTTTTATTGAAAAGTAACTCAATGTAATACTTTTTGCATCATTGGCATCGGTGATATGCAATCCGCCCCATTGCTCATTGGCATTAAAAGGAACAAAGTGAATACTATCTCGTGCCGCACCTACTGCATGCAAATATCCTTTAACCTGCATTTCATGCATTCCAAAAAATTGAAATGTGACACCCGCCTCTATGGTTAAACTATCCTCTTCCGAAACAAAAACATCACCCGTTATTACATACGGAGAGTTTGCAGCTGTCAAAACACCAGAAATTGCACCAGAAACACCTCCATAAACAGCCGATGCTGTGCTTGTGTCTGCAAGGCCCCAATCACCAGTCGCATCGGTATAAGTAGCAGTAATCAGTGCAGCACCTGATACATCTAACGAACCATCATCTCGACTATTATTTGATTGCGGATTATTATATCGTTCAATCGCCGCTTGAGAATACACTTCATGAACGGTGGCTCTTGCCCGCGACTCCACCTCATCAGCGGTCCAGTAAGGATACTCTTGGGAAACATTTTCCATTTCCACAGCAACATCTAAAAGAAACTGTTCTTCATCTTCAATGATGCGAAAAGTGGTTTCACTCAAATTAAGTGTCCCTGAAAAATGTCCATTACTATTTGCTAATTCTGTTAATGAAACCACTTCATCATCTGCGTCTACACTAGATGTAACCGTAACAGATGCAGAACCAGTACCTGCAAGATCTGGATCAAATAGATGCAAGTTAAGCTGTGTGCTTCCTATAGGAACATTGGAGCCAAAATCAACTCCTGATGAATTACGCATAGATATTTCACCGGAAAATCCAGCGTTGGAAGCATTCGCACCAATAAAACCAGCATACCTAACTAGTGGGTAGTTATTACCCTCATAATAGTCGTGTATTTCATCTAAGTCTTGTGGGTTCGTGCCAGAATTCATTAAAGCAGTAACGGTTGATCCCCAATCATTTAATCTAAAATCAAGTGTTTGACTTAGATCATCATTATTGTCACAACAATCATAAACATATACTGCGTGATAGCCATCATTAGCAGTATCATCTTCTATTTTACTATTTCGAAGGCTGAAATAATTAGATGATTGCCCTAAATACCGAGCCTCAACTTGGTTCTGTTGATTAGAATGAAAATCTCCATTTTCTACTTTCAGTTTTGTGCCACTTTCCAATCTATATACATATAAGCCTCTTTGATTATTGTCTACGGAACGAAGCGAATCAATGGAAATCATCGTGTTATCATAATTATAATTTATCTCAACACCATCATTATTATTTCCATGAACATTCAATGAATCAATTTTTATTTCTGTTTCATAGTTATTATCAATTCGGAGCCCGTCCTGCTGATGGCTGTGAATATGGAGATTACTTAAATGGACATAAGGTTTAGTACCTGCTAGTCCTGAATTAGTATCCCTGCGATTACTCTGAATAGACACACCTCTTTCTGATGAATTGTGAATTAACCCATGTCTAATTATTGTACTATCAACTCCAGACTCATCAGAACCTTTACTATACACAACTACAGCACCTTGTGGCCAATTGCCATTTCCACCATAAGAAGTACGGAAATAAGACAATTCAGATTTGCTAGTGTGCTGACTTGAAGAATGATAAAACTTTATTCCACCCCACTGACCATTACTGGTTGAGTTCGCGTCATACGGTTCAAAAATAATTGAATCCGTTTCTGTCCCATTTGCAAAAAGAGAGCCCTCCACACGAATCATATAGTTCCCTTGGAACTTAACTATTGCTCCTGCACCAATATTTAAAGTTTCTCCATGATTTACTAGAACATCACCTGTAACTATATAAGTAGTATCCCCAGCCCAGGTTCCACTATAGTATCCACTTGGTACAGTAATTTGTCCAAGCAATAAAGTAGAGAAAACTAAATTAGTAATGAGAAATAATTGTCCTATAGCTAGTCGCATATGTAAGACTCCTTCAGCTTTTATATTTATACAAAAATTTTATTTTAAAATGAATTTGATTGAATAATTAAGTTAGAAACCCCGGCAACCAAATAACCCAATTTCAAAATTCACACGTGAACCTAAAATAAGTAAAATAATAAATCAAATAATAAATAATAATATTTACAATTTGTTGATTTATATCGCTGAATTAAGTGAATCAAAAGGGGTATATAAAACAAAAAGCCTCTTGGTTAAAAGAGGCTTGTCGTTTGATATAAGAGG
>CEVU01176920.1_pt1 | contig 10243 bp, 11 predicted proteins | sample 427081 | NCBI WGS metagenome assembly CEVU01 (sample SAMEA2623868, study PRJEB7988) | marine metagenome | biome: marine biome (ENVO:00000447); feature: deep chlorophyll maximum layer (ENVO:xxxxxxxx); material: "saline water (ENVO:00002010), including plankton (ENVO:xxxxxxxx)" | depth 80 m | reverse complement strand
CTATGACTTGGCCCGCCAATCCATCGGTTGCTCTTTCGTATGTGGATCAATTAGAGAGAATAGGGGCAATAGAAACAGATACGAAAGAAGACATAAGATCGCTGCTCTCCTCGTTTGATGATGAAATCTCCAAAGGCGGAAATAATAGACTCTCAAGAAAAATTAGAAATATTTCTATAAACAAAGATACTGAGAGTGATAATGCACAGAGGATTCAATCGCTTCTCAAGGCGAACTTGGACGGAATTTCTGAAAAACTCAGACGACGTTAAACTCTTTCTACCATGGCAACTCTTTGCCATCATGGTTCAGAAATGATCCGTTTTGTGACTGGTTTGCATTCTCAATGACGTCGATCATTCGTCTCACGCCCTCCTCTGGAGACACAGTCGGGTAACCTTTGTAGTCAAAATTGGTTGCCTTTTCTGCCTCCTCGAGGGATAAACCAAATGCCTGCCTGAGTGCTCTGGTATCTACTGCCCCAGGGTTTAAAAGGATAACAGTGACGCCTTCGTCTTTAAGCCTCAGAGCAACGGTTTTCATTGCCATATTTAAGGCGGCTTTGCTGATTGAGAGAATTGGAAGCGATGACGGCCGACCCATGGAAGAAATTGATCCAGCCACGCTAGAGATTGCAACTATTTTTTTGTCTTCGCTGTTAGCAATATTTTTAGAAAACGCTTCTGCAACCTTCAAAGCTCCAAACGCGTTTATTGAAATCAATTTGGTGAATTCGTTTTGATCAATCTGACCCCATGCTTGATTTCTCCTGTCTCCACTCATGCCGGCATTATTGATCAGCAAATCGATAGATTGATTCTGATATTTTTCAGCCAGATTGCTTATTTCTGAAGTTTTTGTAACATCCATTTGTTCGATCTGTATCTTTGGATTGTCTTTGGCTAAATCAATGAGATCATAGTCATCGGAAGGAGATCGACTCGTTGCAATCACACTCCAACCTTTTTCTGCATACTGGGCCACAAACTCTAAACCCATTCCTCTATTTGAACCTGTTACAAGAACAGTTTTTGCATTAACAAAGTCCACATAAAGAAAGAATAAAAGAAAAATAAAAAAACTGGCGGTTCTATAATTCATATTCATTGACCCTTGAAATTAATTTTTTTGAATTTGCAAATATCATAAATCGTCTGCAGCCATTTTAATCCTATCAAGGGCCTCTTTTAATAATATTTTTGAGGTTCCAACGTTCATTCTTAAATATTTCTCACCGCCACTACCAAATCGATAACCCCTTCCCAATTGAATGCCTGCCTTTTCAACCAAATACCTCTCCATATAATCGCCCTCTTCTTCATTCTTTTCATTCGCCTTCTCTTTTGCGTCAATCGCACTCATCCATTCTGTAAAATCTATCCATGCAAGGTAAGTTCCTTCGGGACGATAGAAGCGGATCAAAGGTATGTTTTTTCTTATGTATTTCTCAACCAAAATCATGTTCTGGTTGATGTATTTGCTTACCTCATTAAGCCATTTTTCAGAATGAGTATATGCCACCTCAGATGCGATAACACCCAATGTATTTGCAAATTCGATATGGCCTGCTTGTCGGATTTTTGAGATTATCTCTGCATCATGGGCATAAACATATCCGGTTTTAAAGGCAGATAAATTGAATGCCTTTGTGGTCGATTTGAAGATAATGGCCTTACGTTTTACCGCTTCAGTTGCCAGAGAATAAACTGGTGTATATTGGGCATCGTCAGCAATAAAATCGCAGTGAATTTCATCAGAGAACAGCATGACATCGTTTTCGTCACAGATCTCTGCTACTTTTTTTAAATCGTCTCGAGACCAACAATTGCCCGTCGGATTGTGTGGATTGACTAAAAGAAATGCATGAACATCATCTCGGGCTAGTCTTTTTGAAAGGTCAGGGAAATCGAGGGAATACATTCCATTTTTTTTGATCAATGGGCTTTCATCTGGCATGCAATCTGCCTTGCGAATGCTTGCATACAATTCAGTGTATCCCGGTGAATTCAACACCACCTTAGAATTTTTTGGGCAAAATGCTCTGATGGCACTCTGGATAGCAGGTAAAACACCTGTGGACAACAAAAGTTGGTCCCTTGAGATCCTTTCCCCATATCTTTTGAGGATCCATTCGACGATTGATTCGTAGTAAGAATCTGGGGTCAATATATAACCCCAATTTTCATGCAAGACTCTCTCTGCAATGGCTTTAGTGATCTCAGGAGCAGTTTTGAAGTCTAAATCTGCGATGCCCATTGCTGCATGAATCTTTTGCCCTGGGAATCTTTTTGTTTGCAGATCCCACTTTGCAGAATCTGTTTTCCATCTTGGATAAATCTCATCAAGATTTGATACAACTGGGTTCGTTTGCTCTCTATGGTGATGATTGCTTAAAACATTTGGAGCTGAGACGGCTATAGGAATTGAGCCAGCAGATTGGATTAATCTTCTTCTTGATTTATTGATTTTAACTTTCGACATCTAGAAAACCTAATCAATGATTTCAAATGCAATGAGTGCATTTCCAGCTAATTTACCATATCCGCCATAACCCGAGTTAATATAAATCATTCTTTTAGAAATGACCGGACCAGTTGCATCAATCGTGCCTCCAACTGCAGGAATTGAATTTATGCCCTGAAATTCCCTTCGTGTATCAAACTCCCAAACCGACTCTCCAGTGATTGTAGAGAATGCGTACAAGACTCCATTTAGGTTGCCAGCAAATAATATTTCATCGGTCGATGATATGGCTGCAGAGAAGCCGCTGTGGCAAAAAAATGTGTTATCGGAGCAGAGTTCTTTGGCTTCATAGCCCCATAATTGTTCGCCAGTATATGGATCGAATGCATAGACTCCTGACTTACTTTTACCTATGGCTTTTGGATGATCTCCAATGTCTCCGACTGGAACGAATACTCGCTTTCCATCGGACGATAATGACCAGTGAACTCCGCCATGCTCTCCCCCCTTTCCTATCCTTCTTTCCCAAACCATGCTTCCATCGTCTGGATCAATCGCAAAAAGCATCCCTGATTTTTGACCAGCTAATATCAGATCCCCTCTATTTTCATCTCTAATCAATAATGGCGATGCCCCAAAATCAAAGTTTGATCCCACATCAAAATCGCAATTGATTCCATTCCTCACACACGAACCATTCCATATATCGTTCTTTTCGGACTGAAATGACCAAGCCTTTCTTCCACTATTTATGTCTATAGCAATTATAGAATCACTCATCTTTGTTGCAGGTAGAGAGTAGTTTTGTCCAGTCCCAATATATAACTTACTTCTCTTTTCATCGATGGTTGGGCTTGACCAAACAGGCACTCCTGAGGGTCCCCATTTCTTTGCATTTGCGTCATTGAAACCAGCCTCGATTGGTTCATTGACTGTGTAATATTTCCATGTTGTTTCACCAGAAATCTTGTTTATGGCAACTACGCCACCACGAAAAGTGCAGCATTCGTAATTTTCATCAATTGCAGCAACAATCTCTACAGATGAAAGAGGAACAAAAATATTATTTTCAAATATTGCAATTGAACCAGTAATTGTTGTTAATGGATGTGCATTTGGTTTTCTGATCCATTTTTCCTCGCCTGTTAATGCATCCAAGCGATAAATTCTTCCTTCAAAATCTCCAAAATATAGATCATTGGGATGGTTTGATTGATTCAGATCAATTGCAATTGCATTCCTGACTTCTGCTTTTGCTTTGTATGTCCATCGTATGCAACCAACTTCAGCATCAAGCGCATAAACCAATCCCGATTGAGTACCAAAATAAAGAAATCCTCCCGCAATGGAGGGCTGCGATCTAACCTTTTCAGCATCTGGCACTCCAAAAACCCATTTCATCTTTAAATTGGAAATATTCTCAAGATTGATCAAACTCACTGATTCATCCTGAAAGCGATGCTGATCATGAGAGTTACCCCAGCCTATCCATGTTGGCTGATTCTCAATCGACCGCTGACTTATGCAAAATCCATCTGAATGGGTTTTAGAAATCAATGGCTCAACTCCCAAAAAAAGGAGTACAGCAAAGATAAACTTAAACTTAATTAGATCTAGCTTCATCAATAACTTACAAGGGTCTCAATTTTATATCCTTGATCAGCAATCAGCTTACTGCCTCCTAAATCTGGCAAATCAATTACAGCAAGAATAAGAATGTTTTGTTTTTTCACGTTAAAGTTCTCTGTAAGAAGCTCTGCACAGGCAATAGCTGTGCCACCAGTTGCAACCAGATCATCGACGATTACAACTCTGTCTGATTCATTCACAACGGTGTTTTTCTGAATTTCAATCGATGTACTGCCATATTCAAGGTCAAAATCCTTCACAAAAGTCTCATTGGGCAGTTTTCCAGGCTTTCTGGCAAGAATAAATGGTAAAGATAAATCTTTGGCTATGGAGCCTGCAAATATAAATCCTCTGCTTTCTATGCTTGCAATTGAAGTGGCATCAAATGATTTAGAAATTCTTGTAAGCTCTTCACAGGTTTCAACAAAAGCAACAGGGGTTTCGATTAGACTCGTAATATCCCTAAAAGCTATACCATCAATTGGAAAATCATTAACCGTCCTAATGTATTGTTTAATTTTAAGTGGATCACTCATTTACTAATCTCCTTTAAAAAATATGAAACTCGATTACTTCTTATCATCATTGTAAGTAATGAGGTCTTGTTACTGAATATGCCCAATATATGAATAGGAATTGTAACGGAAGTCTAAAATAAAGCAGCTCTATAGATATTTCCGGGAAAGCCTCAGGTGTAATGGCCATGTAAATATTGGCAGGATAAACACAAATCAATAACGCAACCAATCCCCATCCTGCTATCTTTCTTAGTGGCGCTATCAATACTGAAATGCCACCTAAAATTTCAAAGAAACCACTTATGTATACTGCTTCTGCATGCAATGGAAAAGCTGGGGGCATAATAGAAAGATAAAACTCAGGATTGATGAAGTGATCAATGCCAAAGTAAATAAAAAATAAAGAAAGCCCAAATAAAGAGAACTTTCTCCACCATTGAGTGGGTAATTGTAATACTTTCAACATATTGAGTATTAGACTCACTCCCAATCAATCAAATAGCCTTGTGCCATCTCTTCACTGGTTGACCAAAGACGTTCGGCCATTGGCTTATCGAATAAAAAATTATCGCCACTCACGCTCACTGCATTGCAATCCTCAAAAAATGCACCACTGACTCCCTTTAGGGCTTGGTTTGTCGCCACATAAACTTGCGTAGCTGCTCCTTGCTCAGGTGTTTTTGCAATGAGATTGCCAAACCAATCAAAAGCTTTTCGAAGCAAGACAGGTGCATTCCGAGCAATATTAGTTTGAACCAACCCAGGATGAAGTGCATTTGAAGTAACATTGGAGCCTTCAAGCCTAGAAGCAAGCTCTATAGAAAATAAGGCGTTTGCTAACTTGGATCGACCATATGCAGCCCAATAATCAAATTCTCCCTCGCCTCTGAGATTATCGAAATCTATTCCTACTTTGGGAGCCTGGACATAGGCAGACTTACTGCTTACATGAACAATCCGACTCTCTTTAGACTTTTTTAATAGGGGCATCAAACGATTAACCAATACAAAGTGGCCTAAATGATTGACGGCAAATATTCTCTCGACACCGTTTACTAAATCCAATTCGTCAAATGTATTTATTCCAGCATTGCATACCAAAATATCAATGGGATAGCCCAGCTTCTTGACTGTATCGCTGCATTCAATAATTGAATCAAAGTCTGATAACTCAAGGGCCACGGGTGTCGTTTTTCCAGATATGCTTGAGCAGGCTTTGCTGGCTTTTTCAAGATTCCTCCCCGTGCCAATAACGTGTGCGCCTCTCATTGCTAAAACTCGCATTGTCTCGAAACCCAAACCGGAATTACAGCCTGTGACCATTGCAGTCTTTCCTGTTAAATCCAATCCAACAGTGACTTCCTCGGCTGTGGATGTCGCACCAAAAGGTCCGATGGGATAGTTTTCATCAATGCTTACAATGGGTTCATCATCATTATCGCAGCCCACTAATACTGGAACTGCAACTGCTGCTGTCCCATAAATAAATTGCCTCCTATTCATTTCATAACACTCCATTAATCCTTAAAAATCTTGACACTTTTTGCCGCTTAACATTGCTTTAAATAAGTCTAACTGATTTTGATCCAAACTCCGACCCGTCCACCAAGAGGCATGCTCATCCATATTTTGATTTTTATCAATAACTATTCCCCACATTGGCGCTATTTGATTTGGAAGCATTGAATAACGAATATCTGTAACAAGGCTATTCTTTTCGTCGTAACCCAGATAGTCCTGTGAAAACCACCTAAATCTTTCAATATCGATGGCTTGTTGACTGCTTCTATCAAGATTTGGAAGATGATATTGATAATCAAACTTCCTAATGCTCTCACCGGAGCACCAAGTTGATGAATAGACTGTCCGAATTGCATCAACAAAATAAATGCCGTCATGTTCATAAATGGATTTCCATAAAATTAAATTCCCAAAGGAAGGCTTTAAAGTCAGACGCTCCGAATTATGTCCTCTAGAATCTGCCAACTGCATTGCTGCTGAAAGAGTTCTTTCATATTGAACAAAGCCTAGAGACAGATAGAAAACAATCCATCCAATGGCTATAAAACTAAACATTTTTCTTCTTGTTATTATGGCAATTACCAAGAGAGCTGCGATCGGCAACGTAAACAGTGGGTCGACAATGGATATATTGTTCCAAGTGACTCTCTCGTCTGAAAAAGGCCAAAAGAGTTGAGTGCCATAGGAAGTGCAGGCATCAAGCAATCCATGGGTCGCATATCCCAAAAAACTTGCAACATATACAGTCTTCATGCTCATCGATCCCTTAAAAAAAGGAAAAAGAAAAAGAGCGACAAACAATGATCCAAAGGGGATAAAAAATAGCGAATGACTGAACTGTCTGTGGTATTCGAGAAACAATATTGGATCATCCGATGATCGAATCAAAACATCTAGATCCGGGGCTAAACCGGCAAGAAAACCAATGAATCCGATACGGATAATATTATTTTTTGAAGCGCTTGACTGTGCAAATGCTGCACCAACTGTACCTTGAGATATTGGATCCATATTGATTTATCAAATAAGGCTTAAAAATTTAAATTATTTATCTTTCCAATTGGGTGATCTTTTTTCTATGAAAGCATCAATGCCCTCTTTGGCATCATCGTTCAATAAATTATCTTTCATAACTTGAGAGGTGTATTTATATGCTTCAGATAAATTCATTTCCGCTTGAGCATAGAAAGCCTTCTTTCCAATTGAAACTGTGATTGATGACTTGCTGGCAATTTTTTCTGCCAATTCTTTAACCTCACCTGACAGATCTTCCTTCTTGACTACATTATTTATTAGGCCTATCTCTTTAGCCTTTTCAGCATCAATAAAATCGCCGGTAAGCAGCATTTCCATGGCATTCTTCTTGTGAACATTTCTTGTCAGAGCAACCATAGGCGTTGAACAAAAAAGGCCGATATTCACCCCAGGTGTTGCAAACTTAGATTCATTTGAGGCAATCGCCAGATCACAACTTGCAACCAATTGACAGCCTGCTGCTGTAGCAATTCCATCCACTTCAGCTATAACTGGTTGCGGTGTATTGACAATTAATTCCATCATTGTTGAGCAATGATCAAAAAGTTTTTGGAAGAAGACTGCACCGCTATCCTCATTTTCTCTTGCGGCTGTGATTTCTTTTAAATCGTGCCCTGAACAAAACACATTCCCATTTGCAGCTAAAATAATAACTTTTATCGATTTATCCTGACTTGCATTTCTGATCTCACTCATGACTTCGCTCATCATCCTCTCGGACAAAGCATTTTTTTGATCTAAATTGTTCATCGTAAGACGCAAAACGCCATTACCGGACTTATCAATGGTTAAAATTTTTGAACTTTCACTCATTTCCATAAACGGTATTGTGGGTGTTATTCACACGAACAAATGTTGTGCATTTAGAAAGTGTTTTCAATCTATTTGCTCCAACATAAGTGCAGGCAGATCGAATACCACTCAGTATGTCTTTAATAGTATCATCGGCTTTACCACGATATTTGACCTCAACAGTTTTGCCTTCTGTCCCCCTGTATTCATTGTGATTACCGTGCTTACTCATGGCCGATTCCGAAGCCATTCCGTAAAATTTCATTACCCCATCTTCGACTGTGCCATCGCACTCGTCATGTCCGGCTAGCATTCCACCAATCATGACAAAATCTGCACCCCCAGCAAATGCTTTCACAATATCACCAGAGCTTACACAACCACCATCTGCAATAATGTGTGCATCCAGTCCATGTGCTGCATCTGCACATTCAATGACTGCGCTTAATTGTGGATAACCAATTCCTGTTTTGATCCTTGTTGTACAGACCGACCCGGGGCCAATGCCAACTTTGACAATATCAGCCCCTGCTAGAATTAATTCTTGTGTCATATCTGCGGTTACAACATTGCCTGCTGCAATGGTTGCATTGGGGCACTTTTCTCTTAACTTTTTGACCGCATCGACAAACTTGATGGTGTAGCCATTGGCAACATCAAGACCTATGAAGCCATCTGCTATTTTTGATAATTTTGGAATGTCGTCAATGCCACCGAACCAACAAATATTTCGTTGCCCTTTTTTGAATTGATCAGACTTCTTTTTGAGATGATGTCTAGCTGGACAAGTAATTAGATTGTATTTTGACAGCACCTTGTGCATGTCTGGTGTTCCAACGGAATCCATATTAGCCGACATAATCGGGATGCCAGTCCATTTTTTTTTGCTCCAAAGAAATTTATGCGTTCGCTCTAGTTTCACTTCACCCCTAGAGCTCATGGTTGACCTTTTTGGTCTAATTAATACATCTGAATAATCTAATTTTATCTCTTCATTTACTAACATTATCCGATCCCATTTTATTCAGTTAATTTATATCAACTCAAATAGTAACTATCATCTTCCGAATAAACCAGTTCATATGTATGCAGGCAGAAAAAATTATTGTGTTTCTATTTCTTTCAAAAGCTTCTCGACATGGCTTTTGATTAAATCTCTTATTTTTCTAAAATCATTAAGGGACATTTCTTTGGGATCTGGAATCTCCCAATCAATTTTTTCTTTTGCAAATATATTTGGGCATTCATCGCCACAACCCATTGTAACTATCATTTCAATTTCATGATTTTCTAATTCATCGATGCCGGTGGATTTTTGCAAAGACATGTCATAGCCTAATTCAGCCATTAACTTAATGGCTTTAGGATTTACATTTCCAGATGGCAAAGATCCTGCACTTTTTATTTCATAAGTATCTTGATTTAATCCCTTGCCAAAAGCCTCAGCGATCTGGCTTCTGCAAGAATTCTCAATGCATATAAAAGCTATGACTGGCTTGGTTTGCCTAATCATTTTGTAGGAAATTCATAAAAAGCAATGCGGCAATAGCACCTAAGAGCTGAAAAATAATGAAAGTCAGTATAAAGTCTGGATTGATTCCGGTAAAAGTATCGCTAAATCCTCTTGCTAAAGTAACGGCTGGATTTGCAAAAGATGTAGAAGAAGTGAACCAATATCCGGCTGAAATATATAATCCAACAGCTGGCCCAATAGCAAGGGTGCTCATTTTTCTTACGCCAAGAATAGTGATAATGAGACCAAACGTTGCTATCAATTCGCTTAAATATATATTGAATCCGCTTCTTTCATTTGCAGAAATCTGAAGAGGGTCTAAGTCAAACATTATATTAGCTAGAATGGCTCCTAAAAATCCTCCAACAAACTGAACGCAAGTGAAACAGGAGAATTCCTTCAATGTTAACTCTTTTTTTAAAAACATAGTTAAGCTAACTGCGGGATTAAAGTGAGCTCCAGAAATTGAGATGAATATCCAGATTAAAGCAGTAAGCCCTGCTCCAGTAGCTATAGTATTGGCCAATAAAATACTTATCTGATCTGAGGAGAGATTCTCAGCCATGATTCCAGAACCAATAACGATCATTACAAGAAAGCATGTGCCTACAAATTCAGCTGATATTTTTCTTATTAATCTTTTATTCATTCCCACTCAGCAAAACGATGCTCTGAAACCCTTGATACAGAGGCATCTAAAAAAAGTTTGTATCTACTTTGTATCAATTTTTTTTTCATCCCCTGCTTTTTTATTTTTGTAATATCCCTGGAA
>CEVU01064795.1_pt1 | contig 10282 bp, 6 predicted proteins | sample 427081 | NCBI WGS metagenome assembly CEVU01 (sample SAMEA2623868, study PRJEB7988) | marine metagenome | biome: marine biome (ENVO:00000447); feature: deep chlorophyll maximum layer (ENVO:xxxxxxxx); material: "saline water (ENVO:00002010), including plankton (ENVO:xxxxxxxx)" | depth 80 m | reverse complement strand
TCAGACTCCAATATTGGTTCAGTACATTCGATTCTCAAGTTAGAAACCGGAAGTAGCGACTTAGACCTTCTGGCATTCGGAAAAAACTCTGCATGGTCTCTGTCATTCACCCAAGATGGCGATTCCGGGAATGGACACTGCCTTGGCGACGGCATCTCAATTTCTATTACCGAACCAGCTCCTGTTATTGCATTGAATGAAGTTTTTGAAGAATCCAAGACATCTGCAAATACGGCCATCCACGTCCCAGTCTCTGGCAGAGGCCCCCTTCTTCTTGTTGGAACTGATTTCGGACTGATCGGATGGAATACCACTGATACATTGACATCTGCAGGGGATCCTTGGTGGGTCTTCGATCAGGAGAATGCGGAGGACTTCGTCCAACGTGCGGATCTACTGAATGAATCAAAGTCTGCTATAGTCAACACAATGGAGGTTGCTGGACCAAGACAGCCAGGAGGGGGCGTGGAGGAGGTGACTGGAATTTGGCTCGGTACTGCAGGAGGTCTGCATTTGGTGGACCTCAGTACGTTTTTCCAAATGCCGTATTCTTCGATCAGTAGTGAAAGAATGTACAATCTTGATAGATGGGCGGAGGGAGCAAATGACGTTCACTCTGTACTTTCTTACAATGGGATGGTCGTAATTGGTTCTAGGGACGGCACTTGGTGCCTTGAGGGCGGACATACGGGCGTTCTGGGGCTATACATGAACCAGACCAGAGTCCCTGGTTTGGTAACATCACTTGTAACGATGGAGTACGATGGAAAAAATTGGCTATTCGCTGGAGTCTCCCCGGGGAGATACATGAACATAATGCCCATCGACCCACAGTCTGCAGACTCCGACCTAGATGGGATGCCAGATGGTTGGGAGTTTGCCTATGGGTTAGATCCGACCGACCCATATGACAGGGACAGAGATGCCGACGCTGATGGGGTCAGCTACGAATTAGCCGATGGCACCGAATTTACAAGAGATTGGTCTAATCTGGAGGAATACAGATACATCAGTACTTCCGAATTAGGATTCAATGGTACTGATCCAAGAGATATAGATTCTGACTCAGACGGTCTTTCCGATGGAGAGGAGTATTGGGGCTGGTTCCTTGGCCCGACATCATTCGATTGCCATTACCTGAATGAAGAGTACATTTGTGATGAAGACTCAGGGGAACAGGCGGAAACCGTACACCTCGAAGGATGGCTGGGTTCTGGGGCTGGAGGGGGCACTGATGGCCCAACCGATCCAACAAACCACGATACTGACGGGGACGGTATGCCCGATGGCTGGGAGATTGAGCATAGAAGATGGATCGGAGACGTCTACACAGGTGGAAATTTGTGGACCCTCGATCCACGTAATCCGAATGATGCAGACGCAGACGCGGATGGAGACGGGCTGTCTAACCTCTGTGAGTATATGTGGGGGAATCTGTTGGAAACGGTCCTTAGGGAAGGCCTCCCCTCTCATGGCGAATCAAACGAGTCAGCCTCATCATGGGTCAAGACTGACCCTAACAACATCGACTCGGACGGAGACAGCCTTCCAGATGGCTGGGAGGCTAGGTACACTTGTACATGGAACAAGGAAAACAAGGGCATCAATCCACTTAACGGATCCGACTACCTAAATAATCCAGATTCGGATGGATATGATGTCAATCATGATGGCGTCCTATCCCTCGATGAGCAGTTTGTAAACTGGCTCGAATATCACATCAAGTCAGAAATCATGTACGGCTCGATGACATCCTCGGGTATCGCCTATCCAGAGAACTTCACCACTTCACTTTGGAATGAGACTTGGCAGGATCTTGCAGAGGGCTCTTTCGGGGATTTTACAAGCCCTTCTTATCAGAGCCTCGTGAATGGAACGACTACCCGGGATGTCGGCTCTGCAAATCCACTTTCTGCTGATTCAGACAGGGACGGAATGCCTGACGGCTGGGAATTCTTCCACTCTCGATGGAGCCTGTTCGATGAAGAATGGACGTTGAACCCAGTCGATGAGAGAGATCAGACTGGAGACCCAGATGGGGATGGCATGAATAACTGGGAAGAATACAACTCAATCGATGGAAATCTCAGTGAGACGGACAATCTAGTAACCTCGCCTCAGTTTTATCTCCTATCTGTGGGCGGTGAATTGCTTGCCACCCCCTGGCTTTCAGCAGAGTCGTCCCTCTCTTTCGGGACATTCATCTCGGACGAGCAGAGGAACCTTACTGGCTTGACCGCGGACCCTAATGATCCAGACACAGATAACGATGGCCTACTCGACGGTATTGAGCTGATTTTCACTAGATGGAACTCAACAGATTCCGTGTGGACCCTCAACCCCCTAGTGGCAGGGGATGGAAATTACGACTCAGACATGGATGGGATAACGGATCTTGTCGAACTCAACTTGACTAACAACAATCCCGCAAATGGCGGACTATCTCCTCCTGATGCACCTAGGATGTGGGAGGAAGCGCAACAGCTAGACCCCTCCGAGGCGAACAATAGGATATACAGGATTCTATTCAACAAAGAAGGTAAAGCGCAGCTAGCAATGCAACAGTACCAGGAGTGGCTTTCTGGTGAACCGGCAGGGCCACTATTGACATACCTTCTCGGAATATCTGATCCGAATGACGAGGATACGGATAGGGACGGTATGAGTGACGGATACGAGTATTGGTTTACTGAATGGAATCTGGAAGATAACATATGGGAGATGAACCCTCTTACAGGCACTGACGTATTCAGGGATACAGACGACGACTCCTTTGACTGCGATGGCAATGGCTTTATTTCAGACTCAGAATCATTCGACAACCTCGCCGAGTATGAATCAAGAGTTTATGGAAAGAAGATAGCCGTAGATACGATACCGAATGAGACTGGTTTGGTTTCATATGGCGCAGATGCGATCAATGCTCAGATCGAGGAGAACGGTCTTTCATACCAAGCAGCCTTCGGCTACCTCTACTCGTCATTCATCAGCAAGAGCATAAAGTCCTCAGAGAGGATGGGGCTGATTAATTCAGTCGATTATAACAATTTCAACACAAGTCTGGCCGGAGTCAGCGACCCAACAGACGGAGACTCCGACAGGGATGGGATGCCAGACGGTTGGGAATTCTGTTACTCAATATATGGGGAATTCCTGCCTGTAAACTCATTCAGGTGGTCAATGAATCCAGTAAACTCACTGGATGTCGACTATGACCCTGACGCGGATGGCTGGTATGATAGAACATTGTCAGACTTGCCGGCCGAGCAGGGTACATGGGAGGGAAGGCAGTTCACGCCCTCGTCGATAGATAGCCAGCTAGGACAAGGCGCCCAACCTCTCTACTTCTCCAACATAATGGAGTTTGATAATGGAACACATCCACTCGATCAAGATAGTGACGACGACTCCACGGTGATGATCCCGTTCTTCCAAGATGGCTCAGTTGTGGCATATGTCCAAGACTCCAATCTTTCAGATGGTAGGGAGGTTTTCAAGTATGGAACTAACCCTCTCGATAATGACACCGATGGAGATATGATGCCAGACTTCTATGAGTATTACAGGGGATGGAATGAGACAAATGATAATTGGTCTTCATACTTGCAAATTTCAGTTGTCTGGTATCAGGTTACTCCCGTTGTGTGGAAGCCTGTCGACGTTTCGTCCGGAATAATTTCCAGACCCCAATTGGATTGGGCGTGGTTTACCCATGATCCCACTGACCCCTCCGACGCAGGCCAGGATGCTGATAATGACGGAGGTTGGGATTGCTCTAGTGGAAGTTGCGTGTACCAGCCATACAATAACTTCCAAGAGTACTTCGGAGTGGTGAACGCCTCCCTTTCGTCGCCCTCGTTGGTCCGTGAATCCAATTTGTATGACTGTTCAGGAAACTTGGTGATGGAGTGGTGGCAACTCAGGGAGGCCCTATTGGGGACATGCTCCGGAAGTGCCGCTATTTCAACAAATTACTTCCGAATGTACAAGATCAATAACGACGACCAACTCTATGCCTTTATCGTGGATGACAACGATATCGACTACGAGGAAGTCGACAGTAGTGACGATGTTGTTATCCTAAACGGAGCTTGGGCTGACGAATTCAATAGATTTGCTGGCGACCAGTACCATCTGCCAAATACTGGGCTTGGGGAGTATGTATTCGGATGGTGGGCTATCGATATCGATGGAGATCAGATAGCAGACGGGACTGATCCAACAAATTGGGATACAGATGGCGACTGGCTCAACGATCACTTCGAGATAGAGGATGACTTACTTGATGGCATAAGGGGCAATAGCGGATCACCGATAAGATATGACGACCGTTCAACCTAGAACTCTTGAGTGTACACCTCTTGGAGCTGCCATGGAAGATCCTAGTGGGATGTTGCCTGGCCCTAGTGAACCCCTTGAAGACAGGCTCCTTTTCTTGCAAGAGAACATGGTCAATTTCGTCAATCAGTACGGTCTACCAGTCGTCGAAGTAGCTCTGGTAGTTTCTAAATTCATTAGGATAATTACGGAGAAACTCGAAAACACGGCTAAAGAATCGGGCGAGGAACTACCCAAATCAATTCTAGAACCATGGCCAATAGATTCAGACGGAGACGCTCCGGCCATCGATTCTTTCCCATTAGATAGGGTTCTCGATTCAGTAGATCAAGATAGGATGGATATTTTTGATACAATCATCCGAACAATACTGAATCAAGCCGAAATTCCTTTTGCATCAGCAATTACAGTATTGAGGGACTGGGAATCCAAGATCAGAACCCAACTAAGTGAATCGACCAGTCCGGGCCACTTATTCAGCCCCCTGAAGTTGCCAGAAGGGTTCTAACTGCCCTGAGATTTAGCTACAATCCCGCTAGATACCCACCAAGCGTCAATAATTGACCAAATGAATATAATTGGCCAGAGAACAACTGATAGAATTAGTGGTAATTGAATCAAGAACCATCCGAGACCCTTGCGATGTTGCCGATTGAAATGCTGTCCAAGAAAAAGAAACGGGACTAGTGATAGGATAATTGTAAAAATAGGCCTCAAAGCCCCCCAAGCCCCTATTCCACCGCTCAACTCAGACCAAATTACCCCAAAAACCCCAATCGCACTAACTTCGTCATCCTCATCCTCGCTAGGCAGAATAACGACGTAATCGTGGTCAGACACGAGTGTTGGAAGAGGCAGGGTGGAATGAATATGACGTTCCCGAGATGCGAAAATGACAACTTACTACACCCTCTCGCGTACTCCATGGCTCTGCCTAGGGTGCTGTTAACGGGATTCCAGCCATTCCATAATAATGAGGAAAACATATCCGAAGAAGTAGTCAGGAGATTCAGCCGGACCGGACTTAAGGGGGTCGATCTTTCGACCATGGTTCTAAGCGTCGATGAGAGAGGGTCTAGGAAATGCTCGGAAATCCTGGGCATTGACGACTCCCTTGATGCCATAATTCATCTTGGACTTTCAGAGAGCAGAGATAAAGTCAGCTTGGAGGCAATCGCAAAAAACCTTCTTGAAATGTCCAAGCCTGATAACTCGGGCAGGATGGTTCGCGGATCAAAAATTGTACACGGTGCCCCCGATTCACTAAAGATTACAGCTCCAATACACGTTTTGGATGAGGAGTTTGAGCATGATGAAAGAGTTGCATGGAGCGAGGATGCGGGAGGATTCGTCTGTAACGAGACCCTCTTCAGAACCCTAGAGGCTAAAGGTAATGGGGGAACGAAGGTAATTTTCGTCCATTTACCAAAAAAAACTCACATCAGAATGAGTGATCAAATTGATATTGTAAGTAGGGTAATTAGGTGCCTCTCGATAAAGCCACTGTATAGGGTCGTAGGCGCATTACTCAACGAACCCCGGGGAAAAATTCTGGCTTGTAGAAGACCCGAGGGAGACGCATGGGCCGGTTGGTGGGAATTCCCAGGGGGAAAGATCGAGGAAGGAGAGTCCCAAGAACAAGCCGTGGTCAGGGAAATCGAAGAGGAATTAGGAATTTCTGTCACCCCTCAATCATGTGTGGCCCAAATCTCCCATGACTATGGCGACAGAGATGTTGAATTATTCATTTGGAAGTGTGCGGCTGTTGACCCTGGTGCAATTTCTCCTTCGGAACATGATGAAACACAATGGGTCTCTCAAGATGAATTGATGAATCTAAAATGGCTTCCTGCGGACCTGCCACTCGTACAAGAATGGGCCTCATCAGGAATTCCCTAATCCTCTTCACCAATTGTTGGACGTCCCCTTTTGTCGAACCACTCACTTGGCGTACCATCCTCGGACATCGAAAGGTCATCACCAGCCCTCCTTGGAATTGAAGACCGCCCCTGGTGCCATGTAATATCCTCTATCCAATGGTCGATATCTTCCCCTCGAATCGATATCTCAATAGTTCCGCCCGTAGTTCGTTCGTCCAAGGAGAATGAGATCTTTCCAACTAGCGCTGCCTGTCTGGAAATCGAGAAATCGGTGAGATTTCCTCCTTCCATGTCAAGAGTCATGGCATCGAGTGCGGTATCCAAAATTCTTTGCTCAGATATCGCTTCTAGGAACTTGTCCAAAGACTGGGAATTGCCAAACAATACATCCGCCGAACCTTCGTGAGGAAAACTCCTCTTCCCTACCTCATTGGTTGGAGACCAGTCTGGAAATATATTCCTCACTGACAAAATTACCTTCTTGGGATCTTCATGGGGCTGGACGATGGTTGACACCCTGATATCAGGCTCCATGGTTCTTCGAGTCCACTGCTGCTCATGAGTTCTCTCCAAAGAACTCAACCAAGAGCGCGAATGATTGAAACAGTAATCGAACGGGGGAGGGCTATGACTGAGCGCTCCTCGTCCATGAGTGTGGCATTATTGCTCGCCCCAACTCTGTGCGTAGTTTCAGTAAGATTCGGGCTTCCGGCCCTTGATGAGGTGATTTCCGAAGACTCGTTATTGGAGATTGGAATACATTCTGCAGCCGTAATATTAGGGCTGCTGATGTTCCTTAGGTATAGGAGGGTCGAAGATCATGAATACCACAGGTCTAGGGTCATCAAGGGCCTTTCAAGGACATACAAGAGTGAGGACAGAGGGCTTTGGGAGGATAAGGCAGATCGTGCACTGGAGAGGTTAGAATCTGGCTCTGTAGCAAAATCTAGGAAATCATCTATGAGATCAAGGGAAAGGATGTCAGGCACTGTGGGGTCCCTGAACTCCGAGATGACTGAAACTGAGATAGGCGACGATTTCGAGGCAGATGTCAGGGTTTCCGGAGTTCAGACAATTGTCGATGAGGACAAGGTCAAGGAGGAGTCAAAACCAAGGGGACCGTCATTTTCTTCCAGAATTGGATCAATCATGGACTCGTCAGCTAGGAGGAGAATCGAGAAGAATAAGGCCAAGCAGGAAAAGAGGAAGGCCAAAATCGAAGCTAAGAAATCTTCCTCAAATAGCGAGTGGGATGCGCCCGTCACGTCCACTATGGCTAGATCGGTTGTTTCATGCAGACAATGTGGAAACCTGAATAATAGCGGCGTTCAGTACTGCTCTTCCTGCGGGGATTTCTTGGTCTAGTGGGGAACGGTTGAAAGCACCCAGTAATGAGCCCGTGGTCGATAACATGCCGGAGAAGAGGGACTACTATGATGTCCTGGGTCTTTCTAGGGGCGCTAGTAAGGGAGAAATTCGTAAAGCTTACAGATCCCTTGCTAGGAAGCACCATCCGGATAAGAACCCCGAAGATCCCGAAGCTGAAAGTAGGTTCAAGGAACTCTCAGAAGCTTTCGCCATACTTTCCGATGACGATGAAAGAAGGAAGTATGACACATTTGGGCATAATTCCCCCGGTGGTTCGCCATTTGGACCAGGGGGATTCCAAGGGGTCAATATCAGTATAGATGACCTATTTGGAGGTGACCTAGGGGGTATTTTCAGTCAATTTTTCGGTTCTTCATCTGGAAATAGGAGACCTAAGGGATCTGATTTGATGGTCAGACATTCTGTTCCCTTTCAAACAGCAATGGATGGCTGCGAGGAAGAAATAGAATTTGAAGCACTCAGAACATGTGACGACTGTGAAGGAAAGGGGTCGAAAGACCCCTCTTCAGTGAGGCCATGCCCGGCCTGTGATGGAAGGGGCAGGATAGAGAGGGTAGAGAGAATCGGTCCGTTTACCCAGAGAGTCGTCTCAGACTGCCCCTCGTGTGATGGCGATGGAAGGATCATCCAGAATCCTTGCGATTCTTGCGGAGGTTCTGGACGCTCAAATCAAACAAAGAAAGTAAGGTTCACCGTCCCTGCAGGAGTATCTTCCGGAGTCAGGCTGAGGATGAGGGGTCACGGCGAGGCTGCAAGGAATGGGAGAGGGGACTCCGGCGATTTGTACATCGAGATAGATGTAGAGGGCCATGAATGGTTTGAGAGGGATGGTTCTGATTTACTCATGGCTCTCCCAATTGGCTTTGCAGATCTACTCCTTGGAACTTCTGTAAAGATACCTCACTTAGACGGTACTGATATCACAGTCAAGATTCCAGCAGGGTCAAACCCAGGCGACACTATTTCTATACCGGGAAGGGGTCTTCCGGGACAAGGATCTAGGGCCAGAGGGGAGGTTTCAGTGGTATTGAAATTAGACATCCCATCGAGTGTTTCCCGTGCAGACAAGAAGAGGATTTCCGAAATGTATGATATCCTCGGTACGAACGAAGATGATATTGAGCAGAAAATAAGGGATGAAGCGTATAGACGCAGGAATTCAAGGATTAGATAGTTTTTATTCCTCTTCTAGGCTCTTCCAATCCACAGCACTTCTTGGAGTCGCAGCAACCGGATCTCCTCCTACCAGTCCCGATAAATGGAAGCTTAGTACACTGGGATTCCCATCTATTTTGACCCGAATGAACGTCTTACTATCGGACTCTAAGGTATCCAGGAAAACCTCATCCCCGCCAAATAGTCGATTGGGCGAGACTTCAGAAATATCGGCTACAGCACCCTCTGGAGAGTGGAATCGTATCGCTGCTAACTTCCAATCCTCAGGCCCAACTCTAATTCCAAGAATCAGTGAGCTGCCCCCTTCTACACCCCATGCGCATACTTCGATCTGCTCCGTCATATGACGAATTACAGGATCACCCCACTCAGAGATTATTCCAGCCCATGGGCTATCTCCAAGCTGATGGAGTGCAGATTCTACAACTTGCTCGTTCGTCTCACTCTCGGAAACGTCCTTAGAGAGCCTCTCTCGAAGCCTCCTAAGCCTCCTTCTTTCGTGAATCTCAATTATTTCAGCTCCTTTAGTGCCATAGAACAACCTCTTCCTTTCCCACCAAATTACAATTATTAGCGGTACTATCATCAACGCTCCAAGGAATAAATAAAGATCCTTGAATAAGTATGATAGGTCACTTAATTGCGCATCATCTGGGATATCTTCACCAGCATAGATCAGTGTGAATCGATATTCAACTTCAACGTCTGAGGAAGCCAACTTTTCTATTCTGAGGGCGTGAGTCCCCATCGGCATACTGATTATTGACCCATTCGTGGAATTCAAAATAATCCAGCTCCCCTGGTCGAGAGATTGAATTTGGAAATTCACCGGTGACGCACCCTCGTCTCTGATGTAAACTCTGGAGCCATTTTGATCCTCGATTTTTATGGGATGAACATCTACGTTATCACCTAGGCCCAATGTCCCAGATAGCACCTTTGGGCTGGGGAAAATCGGTTCATAGTAGTCAACTGTATCGCCCTCGCTCCAGAGGTAGTCAGGAGCATCCCCGATCATATTTCCATCATTACCGGAGTCTGATGAGATTCCTATGGTCCAAGAAGAAGGGCCACTCGAAGTGATTCTGAACTCTATCGAATGTACATCGGCGAGCGTTACTATATTGTCCGGGCATGAAGGCCCCTGTTCCTGTATCACCGCCTCACCATTCGATGATTTCAGGTGTATTCCAACAGAAACATCCCCTCTGAATGTGCAGTCCGGATTAATTTCCATTTTACCCCCGGCCTGAAGCAATAGAGAATCTCCATCAGTATCGAATCCAGAAACATGTCCGGTGTATGACACTGAACGAAATTCCAAGTGTTCACCATGATTCCATTCACCCTCCAAGTCCCCTCCACCGGGGGCTTCTAGATTATTGTCAAATCTCGAAACCTCGATTTTGTACGGGGTCAATCCCGAATCAATCGAATGAACAATTCTCAGCCATAGGCTCGAATTCATCGGATAGTCGAGGATAATTGGAAAACTACCC
>CEVU01072831.1_pt1 | contig 10327 bp, 12 predicted proteins | sample 427081 | NCBI WGS metagenome assembly CEVU01 (sample SAMEA2623868, study PRJEB7988) | marine metagenome | biome: marine biome (ENVO:00000447); feature: deep chlorophyll maximum layer (ENVO:xxxxxxxx); material: "saline water (ENVO:00002010), including plankton (ENVO:xxxxxxxx)" | depth 80 m | reverse complement strand
CTGTTTTATGAGCATACCAGAAACCAAACTCTGAAATGCTAAATTCTAGCATGGAATTTTCAGCAAATTTTTTGAACAGTTCCTGTTCGATTTCAAATCTATTTTTATTCCTTATTGCTGATTCCTTCAAAAAGAGTTTTTTATTTTTATTTACTGGTCTTCTAATTTTAGATTCTTGACAGTTAATAAAAATTAAAAAGCAGATTGACAAGAGAAATAACCTCATATTTCAAAATCTTTTTTGCACTCTTGGATTGCCTTTAAAAAATTTTCTTTAGTATCCTTTAGGCTTTCAAATGAGGAACCTCCAGCAGCATTATGATGCCCACCACCATTAAAGTAAATTTTCGCAAATTTATTTACTGAAAAATTTCCTTTTGAACGGAAAGACATTTTTATTAGATTTTGTAATTTATCTTCAATCATTATAACCGAAAGAGAAATATTTTTTAGACTTAAGCCATAATTCACAAAACCTTCTGTGTCTCCTTTCTTAAAACTATTGAGATTCAAATCTTTTTGTGATAGAAAAGTGTATACTACAGGTAAATCTTTAATCTTTTTAAGATTAGAAAGACAAGTTCCTAGAAGTCTTATTCTGTCAAAAGTATAATTATCATATACATTTTGATGAATTTTTGCCTGGTTAGCTCCAATAGCTATTAATTTTGATGCTATTAAGTAGGTTTTAGAGGTTGTAGAAGGGAATCTGAAAGATCCTGTGTCTGTCATTATTCCAGTATAGAGGCAAGTAGCAATATTTGAATCAATTTTACTTTCGTCCAATTTTGAAATGATATTATAAACCATTTCAGAGGTTGAACTAATTTCAGGTTCTGAAAAAGTTAAAGAAGCATATGATTTTGGATTCTCATGATGATCAATCATAACAATTGGAATCTTAGTAGAGGTCAAAAGTGATTCCATTTCTCCAGTTCTTGAAAGATCATTATAATCTAGAGTTAAGATTAGATCTGCTTTATCGATTAAGGAAATCACTTTATTTTGATTTAAAGAAAAATTAACTATTTCATTTTGCCCTGGAAGCCAATTAAGGAATGAAGGATATTCATTGGGTGAGATGACTATAGAATTATAACCCTTTTTTATCAAAAAAAAATTTAGCGCAAGACTACTTCCCAGAGCATCTCCATCAGGATTTTTATGGGGTATTATAAGAGTGTTTGTTGATTTTTTAAGCAGAGAATCAAATTCATTTATCAAATTATCTTTCATAGTTCAAATATACCAAAAATTGACCTCTTATATTTGTATTAAATTAAGTATGATCATTTATTCAAACTTATGTTCATTTAATCATACAAATTTTTAAATTTGAAATTCAAAAACTTAAATGAGAAACACATATACCTTTTCAATGATTAAACCAGACGCAGTAGAAAGTGGCTACATTGGTCCAATATTAGATAAAATTACTTCTTCTGGATTTAAGATTATTGCTATGAAATTTACCCAATTATCATCAAGAGAGGCTGAGAAATTTTACGATATTCATAAAACAAAGTCTTTTTTTGGTGAATTAATAAAGTTTATGACTAGAGGTCCAATTTTAGCAATGGTATTGGAGAAAGATAATGCTGTAGATAATTTTAGGACTCTGATCGGATCAACAAATCCTGAACAAGCTGAAGAAGGTACTATAAGAAAATTATATGCTAATTCGGTTGGAGAAAATGCAATTCATGGTTCTGATAGTGACGAAAATGCAAAAATAGAGAGTGTTTTCCATTTTTCTGGGCGAGAGATTTTTAAGTAAAAATAATTTTAGATATAGTATTCTCTCCAATTTCATTATTCAAAAGAGAAATTATTTTATCAGTTCCATATGAGAGTTCACTTCTTAAAACAGAACTTTTTAAATAGACGTAAAGTGTTGAATTTTTAAATTCTACCTTTTGAGTATATTTTTCAACGTTTTGTCCCATTACCTTTTTCCATAGCTCCTCAACTCTAACATTGATAATCCCTTTTTTTAAAGCCTTAGAAGAAACTATTTTAGATAGTATTTTATTTATTTGTTCAGGCTCAGGTTTTCTCACAGAATTTTGCATTTTAAAATCAGATAATTGTACTTACAGTTTTTCACCCCATTAAATTATACTAAAAAACAATAATATTAGATAGAATTTAAATTAAAAATTTTATATGAGTCTTTAATAGGAGATAAAACTTTTTTAATTCTATTTTCATCAGTATCTGATATAAATATTTGTCCCATCTTTTGTTTTTGAAAAAGTTTGATTATTTTTTCTACTCTTCCGTAATCAAGCTTATCAAATATGTCATCTAGCAGAACAATTGGATTGGTTTTAACGATTTTTCTCATAAAATTAAATTGAGCAATTTTTAGTGCTATTAAGAAAGATTTTTGCTGACCCTGACTACCAAATTTTCTAATATTTTGATCCAAGATGGTAAATGCTAGATCATCTTTATGAATACCCTTTGTAGTATATTTATAAGCTCTGTCTTTATCTATACTTTCTTCAAGGAGATCTGAAGTTGTTTTTTCTTTTAAATCACTTTCATAGATTATATTCACATTTTCTTTTGATCCACTAATTTCTTTATAACTCTCTATGAATAATGGAATAAAACTTTTTAAGAAGGATAATCTCTTTTCAAAAATAGGTTTTGCAAGTTTGCTTAATTGGGAATTATAAATTTCAATAGTCTCTTTGTCAAAATTTTGATTTAAGGCAAAATATTTTAACAAAGCATTTCTTTGTACTAAAATTTTATTGTAGGCTAAGATTTTTTGGAGGTATATTTTATCTGTTTGCCCAATTACACCATCAATAAATTTTCTTCTGGTCGCGCTTCCCTCAATAATTAAATCTTGATCAATAGGAGAGATTATTACAAGAGGTATTAATCCGATATGTTCTGAAATTTTATCATAATTCTTCTGATTTCTTTTCATATTTTTTTTGTGACCCTTTTTAAAACTGCAAATGATTTTTTCATTTTTTTTAAGATTTTTAAAATCTCCTTGAATCACAAAAAAATCTGTTCCAAATTTTACATTTTCATTTGTTGAAGGGTTAAAGTAACTTTTACCGAAGGCTAGATGATAGATAGAATCAATAATGTTTGATTTTCCAGCACCGTTGTCACCAACAAAACAATTAATGGATGGATTAAAATTTAATTCAAATGCATCAATGCTTTTGTAATTTGTTAATGAAAGTTTCTTTAGGATCATATGAATAAAGAATTTAAGACTTTTAAATTAATAATATATTCTTTCAATAAAACTTAAAATCTACCTTATTTCTATTTTTGGTTTTGGAATAAAAAAGATTACTTTTGGAACTATAAAATTGTAATGGCTATATACAAAAGACGAGGACAAAAAAAATCTATTATAAATAAAGTTGAAGGTCTTTCAGAGGAAAGCACTACCGCTGAAGTTTTTGACAAACTAGATAGCTCTGCATCAAAAACTGAGCAATTTGTTGCCAAATATCAAAATTATATTATTGGTTTTATTGGATTCATTACTTTTACTATCCTCTCTTATTTAGCTTATATAAACTTTATTTTTGAACCTATGGAGAGAGAAGCTATTAGTGAATTAAGTCAGGCACAATATTATTTTGACATAGCTGTAAATACTGAAAATTCTGATTCACTCTATTACATGGCTTTAAATGGTGGAGAAGGGAAATATGGTTTTCTTGATATTATTGAAAATTATGATGGTACTTCGGCCTCAAAACTTGCCACTTACAGCGCAGGTATGTCATATTTAAATTTAAAAAATTATGAAAAAGCTATATTTTTCTTAGATCAGTTTGATTCTGATGATGTACTTCTTAGTGCTCTTTCAAAAGGAGCAATTGGTGATTCTTTTGCTGAAATAGGTCAGATTGATGAAGCATATGAATATTACGTATTAGCTTTTGAAGCAAGTGTAAATTCATTTACTACACCAAAATATTTGTACAAAGCTGCTATGATTGCTGATTTAAATAATCAAAAAAATCTTGCTTTAAGTTATCTTAAGAGAATAAAAAAAGATTTTCCTGAGGCTATTGAGGCTAAGTTAGTTGATGTTCAAATAGGACGCCTTGAAAATTTTAATTAAATATGAGCCTATCAAAACATAAGATTTCTCAGGCTAATCTTGTCGAAATACCCAATGGGTCTCAGTTTAAATTTGCAATAGTTGTTTCTCAGTGGAATAAAAACATAACTGATAAATTATTCGAAGGATGCTATGAAGTACTCATAGAAAATAGTGTTTCATCTAAAAATATTTTTAGAATTGATGTGCCAGGAAGTTTTGAACTTATTTACGGATCTAAGAAGGCACAAGAGCGTAAAGTTGATGTTGTTATTTCTATAGGAAGTATTATCAAAGGAGAAACTGAGCATTTTAATTTTATTTGTAATGCTGTTTCTCAAGGCATAAAAGAGCTTAATATAAATTCTAAGATTCCAGTAATATTTTGCGTTCTTACTGATAACTCAATCGATCAAGCTGTGGATAGGAGTGGAGGGAAACATGGCAACAGAGGCTATGACGCTGGTATAGCAGCTTTAAAAATGGCACCTATTGCAAAATTGTAACTTTATTTAAAAACTAGTTTTCAATACCTTTTTAACAAAATATAAAATAATACATACAATAGATTGCAAAATTATATTATGTAAATGAAAATTAACTTTTTTAAATTAAAAAGAAATAGAAGATTTAATTATACACCTCGCCATTATAAGGGAAAAGAAGAGGTAAATGATCCTTCAGGAATTAGTAGGTTTAATTTTGAATCTAGGTTTTCTAAATATAGGGATGCATATAATAAAAATGATTTTGGTCAGAGGTGGAGTGATGAAAGAAAAAAAATGAGAGTTTATAGTAATAGATATTTTTCAATTAGACTTGTAGTAATAATTTTGGTACTAACTTTAATTTTTCTTTATATTATTGACTTTGATTTAGAAATATTTAAAGTTCAAAATTAATGTCTAAAACAATTTTGCTTCTTCCTGAAAATATAGCCAATCAAATTGCTGCTGGCGAGGTTATTTTAAGACCTTCATCTGTAGTAAAAGAGCTTATAGAAAATTCAGTTGATGCAAATGCAAAAACAATTCAACTTATTATTAAAGATTCTGGTAAAACTTTAATACAGGTGATTGATGATGGCATAGGAATGTCTCCTGAGGATTTAAAATTATCTTTTCAGAGACATGCGACTTCAAAAATTAAAAAGTTTGACGATCTTTTTTCACTTAAATCCAAGGGTTTTAGAGGAGAGGCTTTAGCTTCAATTGCTGCAATTGCAGCAATTGAAGCTAATTCTAGAAGAAAAGAAGATGAAATTGGGAAATTAATAAAAATTTCTGGAGGTAAAATGAATACAATTGAGGATTCAGTTGCTTCAGAAGGAACCTCTATCAGTGTAAAAAATCTGTTTTATAACGTTCCTGCAAGAAGAAATTTCTTAAAATCAGACAATGTAGAATTAAGACATATTATAGATGAATTTCATCGAATCGCTCTGGCACATCCAGAAATTTGCTTTGTTTTTTTTCAAAATGATTCAGAACTATTTAAACTCCCTATTTCAAGTTTACAAAAGAGAATTATAAATATCTTTTCAGGTAAAATCCAGGAAAAGCTAATACCTGTTGAAGAAAAAACAACAGTTGCTGAAATTTCTGGTTTTGTTATAAAACCAGATTTTTCAAAAAAGTCTCGAGGGCAGCAATTTTTTTTCGTAAATAATCGATTTATTAAAAGCCCATTTTTAAATCATTCAATTGTTTCTGCATTTGAGGGACTTTTATCAGACGGGTATTTTCCAGGTTATTTTATTTTTTTAAAAGTTGATCCTAAATCAATTGATGTTAATATTCATCCAACAAAAACAGAAATTAAATTTGAAGATGAACAAAATCTTTTTGCAATTTTAAAAGCAACTATCAAGCATAGTTTAGGAATTTTTCAAGTTTTACCAAGCATTGATTTTGAGAAAGATCCCGGACTTGATGTGCCTTATGAATATATTAGGAAATCTCCTAAGGAACCTCCAATAGAGATAAATTCTTCATTCAATCCCTTTAGAGAAGAAAAAAGTATTGAGAAGATATCAAGGAGTTCATGGAAAAATCTTTATTCAAATGTTGAATCTAGAGATTCAGCTAATATGACTTCAGAAGAGCTTAAACTAAATTTATCTGAGTCACCGAAAGTCTTTCAACTTTTTCGGAAATATATTATAACTTCTTTGCGTTCAGGATTATTAATTATAAATCAACAAAGAGCACATCAAAGGATTCTCTATGAAAAATTTTTAAAGACTATAACTAATAATGACAAGGTGAGTCAAAAAATTATTTTTCCTAAAAAAATTAAACTCTCACAAAAAGAAAAAGTTCTATATAATGAATATTCTAAAAATTTAAAAGCTATAGGATTTGTAACAAAATTATCTGGATCAAATCTAGAAATTAAATCTGCCCCATCGATTTTCAATCATGATGATTTAGAAGATATAATATTAAGCCTATTTTCAATGATTGATGATGGAAATTTTGATAGTTTTAGCAAATCAGATCTTCTTTCAAAGAGTCTTTCAAAGGCTGCTTCTATTAAATCAGGGAGAGTTTTATCTGTAACAGAACAACAGATTTTGGTTGATGATTTATTTGCTTGCAAAGAGTTTTTGACGAGTCCTTTTAATCATCAAATTTTTGTTACTTTGAGTAAAGAAGAGTTAGATGGAAAATTATATTAATGTATAATATTACTGAAACGGTAAAACATTTATTAATAATCAACGGCATTTTTTTTCTTGCTACCGCTATATCAGGAAATCAATTCTATGATCTTTTTGCTTTGCATTATCCTGATAATCCTAAATTTCAAATATGGCAACTAATAACCCATATGTTTATGCACGGAGATATATATCATATTTTCTTTAATATGTTTGGATTATGGATGTTTGGAATGCCTCTTGAAAAAATGTGGGGTAAAAAGAAATTTATTTTTTTTTATTTATCAACTGGACTTGGCGCTGCTTCATTGCAATTGCTTTTATATAACTATCAAATTAGTAGTATTAATGATTTACTGTTTAGTTCAGGAGTGAATGAATCTGAATTAGTCAATTTTTATAGGACCGGATACTTGCCTGGCAGAATAAGTGAGTCTATTTTAAATAATCTGCCCCTTAATGACGCTTTTAATTCTTATCATTCTGTAATGGTAGGAGCATCGGGAGCTTTGTATGGTGTTTTAGTTGGATTTGCAATGTTGTTTCCAAACGCTCAATTGATGTTGCTTTTTCCTCCAATACCAGTAAAAGCTAAAATACTTGTTCCAATACTTATTTTGGCTGATCTTTTTTTTGGTTTTTCTTCATATTCAATAGGACCTATAGCTCATTTTGCTCATGTTGGAGGAGCACTTACAGGACTCGTTATGATGTGGTATTGGAAAAAGAAACAATTCGATAATAATCGTTGGGATTTATGAGTTATTTAAATGATCTTAAGTATAAGTATTCAGGTTTTTCAATAGCAGAAAAAATTATTTTTTTAAATATTATTTTATTTGTTATACCCTACTTTATAAATACCTTACTTTTTCTCTTTAATTTAAACTCTAAATCATATATAGAACTTTTTCTATTGTCTCCTGAATTGAATGATCTAATTATAAGGCCATGGACAATAATTACATATAGCTTTGTACACGACGGATTTTTTCATCTTTTTTGGAATATGCTTCTTCTTTATTATATAAGTAGGATGATTCTTAATTTATTTTCCCCCTCCACTTTTATTAATGTTTATTTTTTAGGTGTAATTGTTGGTGGAATCCTTTTTTTATTCAGTTATTCTTTCTTTCCTGTTTTCAAAGGAGACATTTCATCTATGGGGGGATCATCAGCTGGAGTTATGGCAGCAATAATTTTCATGTGCACATATTCACCAGGCAATGAAATTAGATTGTTCTTTTTTAACCTTAAGCTTAAGTACATTGGAATTCTTTTTTTTGTTTTTGATATTATTCAAATACCTTATGGTAACTCTGGCGGACATATAGCACATGTTGGAGGCGCAATTCTCGGATTTTTTTATGCAAGAAATTTGATCAATGGTAGAGATATTGGCTCCAGCTTTGAATATTTATGGAAGTTTTTTTTTAGAAAAAGAAAAAATAAAGAGGAAAAGGCTTTTTTTCAAGATAATCCTAAAATTTATAAAAAGCCTGATAAAAGTGAAAAGCAAAAAAGAGTTGATGCCATTCTAGATAAAATAAGTAAGTCTGGATATGAAAGTTTATCAGATAAAGAAAAATTTTTTTTAAGCCGTTATGGAGAAGAATAAAAAACTGATTAAAAGTAATTAAAAATGAAGCTAAATTTTTTTGATAAAATTTTAATGCTTTTTAATTCCATTTTGATATTTTTTCAAATGCTTTTAATGGGAACTTTTGTGGATTTTCACTATTTCCCATTATTAAACGTTTTGGTTCCCATTTTAGCATTTATAAATTTATTTTTTTTTGTTTATTGGATATTTGTTTTTAAATGGCCTTTTATTTTATTTATAGTTTCATTCTTATTTGGGCATTCTGACTGGGCACTTCTTTACAAGTTTCCTGCTAATTCAATATCGGTATCTAATGGATTAAAAATTATGAGTTTTAATGTTCGACTTTTTAATTCATATAATTGGATTGAGATAGATGATGTACCTAAACAAATAGAATCCTTTATTCTGAATGAAGATCCTGATGTTTTATGTTTCCAAGAATTTTCTATTGAAGGAAGCCCTGAGTTTTTAAATTATAAATATCGATATGTTCAATCATTAACCAAAAATGGTGATAATGGATTAAGTATTTTATCCAAGTATCCACTGTATAATAAAGGTATAATAAATTTTGAAAATTCTAATAATGGCGGTATTTATTCTGACTTGAAATATAAAAATGATACTATTAGGATTTATAATCTGCATTTTGAATCTCTGCACCTCAGTTCAAATGATACTTTAAACACTATAGAATATCCTGGAAAAATAAAAAAAAGCCTAGATCAGGCAGTCAAAACATTTAGACAAGGCAAAACAAGGCAACAAATCGAAAAAATTTTTAATATTCAAGAGAAACAAGTTTTGAGATTTAATGAAATACAAAAAACGAATGATAATTTTTCAATCGTTTGTACTGATTTAAACAATAATGCATTTTCAAAACCCTATAAGCTTTTAAGTTCAAATTATAAAGATTCTTTTGCGCAAAAGGGTAGTGGTTTTGGAACTACTTATGAGATTTCTTCGATTCCTTTTCGAATAGATTTTATTTTAGTTGATCCAAGACTAGAAGTTATTAGTTTTGAAACATATGATCTCTCACTTTCTGATCATAGACCAATATCTACCGTTGTTAAATTCTAATTCTATTTTATTTTTAGTGAATTAAATCTTTAGATTCTTAAGATAATTTAGGCTTTGAGGACCAAGATTAAATAATAGATCTATCACACTTAAATTTTCTAGAAAGCCATATTTATCAATAAAAACTTGATTATATTTTAAATATGGGGTATTAATTATTTTTTTAGAAATGATTAGATCTCTTTTTTCTTTTAATTCTTTGTTGTGATTTTGTATAATAGGAATGTCAAACTTTAATAATTTCAAAATAACTTTTATTAAACTAATATTTAACTCAATTAGATTAGATATTTTATAATTATAAAATGGATAAAAGTCTTCTTCATAAAATTCGAAATAAGGAGATGCTCTGTAGGACATTTGTAATGATCTCCAATGATTTCGTTGCCAGAAAAAATCATTATCTACTAAAGTTTCAAAATCTTTTTGATGATTTGAATTTTTATTTTTATTAACCGGTATGATAAGTTTTAATTTACCATTTGGACCATAAATTTCAGCCCTATTTCTGAAAGTTTGTTTTTGATAATTGCCATTAGTTATAAAATATAATTTCTTTTGATTAATCACCCATTTTATATACTTAATAGATGGAAGGTAAGCGGGGCAAATACCGGTTATCATTTCATTTTTTAGTTATTCTTTTTCTGTAAAAAATAAATACTTGCCAAGCAACTATTAACAATAAAAAGTGAGGAAGATATGAAGTCCTTTCACCTTCACCACCGACAGTAGTAAAAACTCTTTCCCATCTAATTTTCCAGTTTTTAATTCCTTCATTAATTCCTTCAATACTTAGCCAAATAAAAACAGGCTTTCCTACAATATGATCTGAGGGCACAAAGCCCCAAAACCGACTGTCTTCTGAACGATGTCTATTATC
>CEVU01057048.1_pt1 | contig 10383 bp, 8 predicted proteins | sample 427081 | NCBI WGS metagenome assembly CEVU01 (sample SAMEA2623868, study PRJEB7988) | marine metagenome | biome: marine biome (ENVO:00000447); feature: deep chlorophyll maximum layer (ENVO:xxxxxxxx); material: "saline water (ENVO:00002010), including plankton (ENVO:xxxxxxxx)" | depth 80 m | reverse complement strand
CTGTATGGAAAATCTTCGGCTTCTCGTCGCTCTTCAGCTGAAACAGAAGCTGATTGTTTCATTAAGTTAACTACATCAGAAGAAGACGCAGGCTTGTTAGCAACAACATTACTAAAAGGCTTGATAAGCAAATCACCCGGCCTCTCATTTAGGCCAATCAAAAAACTCAAATACGCCAAGCCAACAATAATTGTCGTCAATAAAACTGCGGAGAGTGTTTGCCTATTTTTCATATTACTCTACTGCTCTTCCAATAATTGATAGTCCTCCACAACAGCGCGATAGACTTGATTTGTTCCTTCCCACTGTTCTTCGAATCGATAAGTTGTTTTTGTAAACACCTCACCAGTGATAGTGTAATTGGTACACATTCCGTAAAACTGCCCAGGACGAGTCACTATTGATTGTTCAGCCGGCTTAAGTGTCTGACCAAAAGCGTAAACCGTTATTCTTGGCTCATCCTCTTTAACAAGGGAAAGCATTTGCTGAGGCAACCATTCCATTACATTTTCGTGGATTGCATATTTTTGCTGTTCAGTTGGCACCCCGCTTACTGCAAGCTGCTCTCTACCAAGATTTAGAAATGGTGAAAACTCAGTTAACGTAGGGGTTGAAAGAATATCACCTAAATTTCGAAAACCTCCCATGGCCTGCCTTTGCTGGTATAAACCATTAATAACATTTGACCTTCCATTGATCCACATTGTTGGTAACCCATGAGTACCATTCAAAATCCAATCCAACTGGGGATGCTGCGGATACTCTTTCGGAATTGACGGCTGCATAATTAAAGCAGTTTCTTCAGTGCCATTGTAAGCAACATCAGCGCCTAATGTTGGACTATCAGGCAAAGAGTTGGACAACACAGGCATTCCAGAGAAAACAGCCGCCCAAGCTGCTGAATTAGTTTGGTTAACAGAAAGCAGTCCTCTTGCCGCATTCTCATTGGGAGCAGCTGTAAAAAGTTGAAGCAGCCGCCAATCGTTGGTCGGATGAGTGCCAACACTTCCTGCCCAAGACCACCAGTTTGTGAGCGAAGCCATGCCGGACTTCAGATACATCGTCTGCCAAGGTGTACCGCGGTGAATACGCCCTAGCCAACCGATACTCGGAAATTTATTTTCTGGAAACTTCCACGCATCACTATCAACCATCAAAGGATCTTTAAGATAATAATTAAATGCGTTTACACTCGCCAATTGGCCGCTCCCACCCCAAGGCTGATAACGTTCATTCTGCCTACCCAGGTTCGAATTTTTAGCTATAACTTCCGCAGATGAAATACTTGGAGGCCTGATTTGAATCACGTTATTCGTACTTCTTGCATCTGTAACAAGAGGATCTGTTAGATCGTTTATTGTATAATGAACAAGAGGATCGTTGGCTTGCCACGAAGTACGCTTATAAAATTTCCTAGCCGGTGTGTAAGGCGCCTGCTTTCGAATAAGGTCTGACGGGCGCCTTGGACGATTACGTCCTTGAAGAAAATCCTCAAAATCTCGAATTGCCCTGTCTTTATTTCTACCAGCATATGGGTCATTATTATAACTACGCCAAAAACCTTGACTGACTTGACGCTGACCACTTGAAACTTGAATTTGATCAACTACACCAAGTGTTGGACTAAGATTGCCTTGCGATGGATTCAAACGATTAGTTTTCCAAAAAGTTCCTTCATTAATACCTGCCCCTGCGAAAAGCCCAGCGGAGCCTGCCTGTTGGCCGCTCAATTGCATGGTAATATCCATCGAGGTAACCATATCATCAAGATTAACAACATCTATCAACTGATTCTCCTCAAGATCAATCAAGAAGTACTGGACTCGATTTGTAATGTGCAGCTTCCAATCCGGCACAGCAAAACCAGCCTCAAAAACATTAGTAAACGCCCTGTTCGCTGGATAAAAACGCTTTCGGGCTGTGCTATAAATAGAATTGGTAACGGTAGTTAATGCTGCTCGCAGCGGAACTTTGTATTCTCCACCTTTCCAGCCATCCTTTAGTGTTTCAAATTTCCGATAGGGCCTCGAAACAATATTTGTGATAAGAATCGGACCACTCTGCCCAACTGAACCTTCAATACTGTGGTCCCATAGACCAACTTCATAACGATGCCTGACATCCATAGCCAACCTCCTAGGATAGCCGTTTGTATTCGGAGCATTAAGATATGAATTCCAAGCCTCTATACCAAAAACATTAGTGATACCCAATGTATACATCTGGTTTGTTCGCCAGTTACTACTCATCGAAGGAAGGATATTTTTAACATGCTGCTTGTTTACCTCTAGGCGACGAGATACTTGAACGAGCGACTCCACCGAATATTCATTAAAATTGGGTAAACCTTTCTTGGCGCCCACAATCCACGGCACCCCATGAATACTAACGTCTAAATCTGTAGACGGTGTTCCATCATAAAAAGGAAAGCGATTTGAAGTAATCACATTTGTAAGATCATAAAACCTTTGTGGACGAGCATATTTTCGCCAGTCGTTCGTTACTTGGGCATAGTAGGATATAAACACACCCGGAGGCCCGTTATTAGGATCGCGAAACTTACGAAAAACAGGCCGCATCACCGTTGGTGTGTCAGGCACATAATTATCCGGAGTCAAATCTGAAAGAGGCATATACTTATTAGCCCTAGATGCATCATGAATATTTGCAGCCAATTGAATCAACCGATGTACATTAGCAGAATAAGCGTTGGTTGGATAAATCTGTACACCTGTTGAAACTGTATTAGTAGGATTAAAGAACAGATAGTTTTGCGGAATAGGAAATTTAGGATGCTGTAAACCAGCAATACCAACATCAGGATTCACCAAGGACTCCCCAATAGAATAATTATTATAAGCTACACCGCTGACCTTATTGGTTAAAAGCTGTGAAGAGACACTCGCTCGTAGCATGGCATGAGCAGCCCTATTTATAAACTCGTTAGCAGTCCAATTTGTCTGAGTGTTGTAACCAGTATTCCAATCATTGGCGTAATTAATATTTAACTTCCCTCTTAAAGCTGGCGCAGAATCAACACCCATTTGATCTAACAGTCTGTAGAATGTGTATCTGTCATAAGAATCCAGACGCTTTCGTGATCTATTATTCTTAGGATGAACTTCCATAGATTGTCGCAAGCGACTTACAAAGTTAGTCGCTCGCATAGGCGGATCAATATACTCTTGAAAAGTTAGAAATTGCTGAACATCCGTAAATCGACGAGGATTATCTGAACCTGGCCAAGGAGCAATAACAGGGTCCATTCGAATTCCATCCTCATTATCAAATAACGGTGTATCATTCAGAATTAGTGGGCCATCAGAATAATCATCCACCTTATTTAAAGAAGATCGAATTAACGATGACTGATCGAGTGGTAAACCAAGGGAAGGCATCATCCCCATCAAGCCCTGGGGCACATTATCACCTGGCGACCAGTCCCGTCTTGCTCCGTTGTAACGGTACATCAATATATCTCTAGAATCTGAAAACGAGAGTCTATCTGCTCTAGGCAAAGTTAACCCATTAGGATTAACGGGTTTAGATATCCAATCGTAATAATACCACCATTGAATAGGATTCAACTGCGCAAGAAATCCTGCCAAGTTTAACTCCCAAGATCCCACTCCCTGATTTCGCATATAAAGATACTGATTGCCTCGACCTTTAGGTATATCCAGACTTCGCTTCATGGGATCTCGAGCCTGATTATGGATATGATTAATATCGAGTGAACGGCCAGTTGGCAGCACCATATAAGCGTAACGCCCAACAAAACGATTAGTCGGCCCATGCGGTCTAGAAGGGTTATCAAGCTGACCAATCCATTCTGGATCACCAATAAAATAATCTGTTAATAGCTCGCCACTCTGACCAACAACAGGTCTTCCGGCAAAGTTAGTAACGATCTGTCGACCAGTTGGTTCATAAGCGCGATTTCTATTTAAATCCAAGTAAAAACGAAAGTCATCAACTCTGTTATAATTTTTAGGCCTCCATCCCAATGAATTGGTATCAACAAACACTGGTGGCCGAGGCAAATGTTGCAATTTAGCTAAACTAACCAGTAAATCATTCTGAGATAATGAACGGCCATTAGGATAAACATAACCAACATTAGTAGGAGATAAATTCCCAGGTTGATATCCAAATCGATTAATGTAGTTCGTGGAAACCGAAAAGCCGTAAGCCAAAGGATTCTGAGTAGCCACCATTTTCCCAACAACCTTAGACAGAGCTTGAGCTGCAGCCGTCTCAGCCATTAATTGTGCACCCGTTTGATCCGTGACAACAGATACAGATGCACGCTCACGCCTACTTATGGAAAGAAACACCACTGCCATTGTGGTAACCATCCCCAACATAATTAGGGTGATAACCAAAGCAGCGCCACGTTGTGCTCTAAAAAATTTCACCGCAATTGCCTAATTGGAACCCGCTGACGAAATAACGAGACCTTGTTAATTTTTTGCCCTAAGAAACTGGCCTGGAACTGAGGAGGTAAAGCCCTAACTTGCTCAAGTACTTTAGGATCAATAACTCCTATCTCTAAATCGAAATACGAAGGCAAAGCTCCATAAAACCACGCGCGAGTTTGCCCCTCTAACTCTTGCACCAAAGTTCCATCCACCGGCCGATCAGTTCGAACACCATACAGCGGTTTACCTTTGGGGTTAAGTCGTTGTAAATTTAGTCCAAGCGGATTTAGCCGAGGTACAGTTGCCATAATCTCACGACCAAATTGATCAAATGCAGTAATTCGAAAGTGAATTACTCCATCCGTAATAGGCTGAAACACTTCAGACTCAGAAGGCTGATTAACAACTGAATCGAATTGCAAATTAAATGCCAGGGTTTTGTTTACCATTGAAGATCTAGGGTCAGTCGAGTGTAGTGATCCGCTAGTCATAAAACGACCAAGAGTACCGATTCCATTCTCAGCATTTACAACCCTATAACTCGTTATATCAAAACCTAAGCCTCCGCGACTGGTGAATGTAAAATCCTGAAGAATATTAGTTCGAAAGCCTTGCTCTAAATCCTCAGTGGTTCCTTCAGATGTTAATGCATCAGGCTGATATGCAAGCATTAGTGGTAAATTGCCAGGAGTTGATCGAGAGTGAAAACTTTTACTACCCGAAAGAACTGCTCCACTTTGTAAATCCATCACAGGAGGATAACCGCTGACCTCCATTTGAGACAACTCACGAACAATCATTTCCAATGCTGCTCGGCCTCCTTCATTTACATCAACCTCAGATGCGTTCTTTTTCAGCGCATCTTGTGTCTGATCAAAAAGAGCATACAGCACATAAATTACTAATGTCATCACAGAGACAGCTACAAGCATTTCCAAAAGGGTAAATCCCCCTTTGAATCTAGCCTGTAACGGACGTTTTTTAGTAATGAATTTCATCTACTGCGCAACATACTTTGGCGTGCTAAACTTGAGTGGTTCAAAAAAGAAAAATGCAGAATTAGGATTCTCCAGCCACTGCCCAGTAGCCGAATCTTTACGATTCAATTCACGGTTCACCAAACGGCCAGCTACCATAGACCGAAAAACTCTACGATTTGGACCTACTGTCTCTTCTCCATCAAATTCAAAAACAGGCCATTCAAAAGTTAGTTTAATCTCGTAAAAGTTTAGTTTGCGAAATTTATTTATATTCCCAACTACCGGACGTCGCTCACCATAACCGCTCCAGTCTTCAACTGTTCGAACCGGACGCACCTCGGATGTCATTCTGTATGAAAACGCCAAGTCACGAGCAAACTCAGCTTGATCAACAGCGCTACCTGTAATTGCACGAACTTTAGCTCGTATATAATTATACTCTCCTGATCCAGTATCAATTTGCGGCCAATTTTTAACCTGTACCGGGCCCACCAAATCTGCCTGAACCGGCATACTCAAAAGACCAATAATCGCAGCACCCCCTGGCAAAAATAAATGATTGTCACCAGGAGAAGCAGGCACTGGTTCCCATCTGTATCCTGCTCGATTTGAAGTCTCGTCTATCCGAATGTAATCAACATGATTGGTTAAATTGTCCAGTCCAGTAGCCCCACTTCGAATAGCCTCCATCCAATACATTCCATCCTGAACAATTATCGTCTCCTCACGATTGTCTTTCTGTACATTAATACCCACAGGCAAAACACCAATTATTGCGATAAGTGCAAAAGAAATTATCCCAAGACAAAGGACCAACTCAATCATTGTGAAGCCGTCTTCCACTTGGCTTCGTCTATATGAACGGATCAATTTCATTTCGTCTCTTCTTCTCCCTCCCATGTTTCAAGCTGAGCGCGGCCTGTGATATAATTGACACGAATCTGATCGTGATATTTAGACTTTAATTGCCCCTCTGAAATTACATCAGAAAAACCTCCTGTAATTAATACATCTGGATCAAACGGAAGATAATTTCCAAAACTATCCCTCTCATGTAGAACATTGCCCATAACAAGTGGAATAACTTGATCAATGTTCGACTTCAGTTGTCCCCTCGCATTAAAACCCACTACCGGTAAAATCGCAGGTGAACTATCTGCCAGCGGAAACGGTATCAACTGAGTACTAAAGCCTTTATCATCACGACCTGCTTGGACAATTTTGTGAGGAGCAATCAGCATTCCCTTAGGCAATTGCTTCCATTCTGTTAAATAATTAGGATGCTCTACTCCCGGCTGATCCCCTACAGTACGCATTGAAACAATTGCATAACCACTAAACTGTTTCTCAATCATATTAGTCAAAGACAACAATCTAGGATCTTTTTTACGCGGAGGTAATTTCTCTCTATCTACATTGCGTATCACATCCCAAATGTTGGAAGGACTAAAAACCATATAAACATCCGAACGATTACGCAGTGCAATTTGACGAGCATACCTCAAATCTTCTAATAGCTGTCGAGCCGCACCTGTGTTAGTGCCTGTTCGGCCTAAACCCTTTAATGCTGGCAATGATATACTAACTAAAATGCCAATTATTGTAATAACAACTAACAACTCCAACAGAGTGAAAGCCCCAAAAGAACCCCAAAGCTTTTGCCTATCCGTTTTTTTAAACGTTGCATTGCTCTGCTGATTTATTTGTCTTTCTTCCATTTAGTTGCCCTAATTAGCGAACTTACTGCCAACTCAAAATGTTATCATCATTAACACCAACATTAGACTTCTCATCGGAGCTCGCTAGACCATCAGAACCTAAGGACCAGACCATTACAGGGGTGTTTGCTTGATAACCACCTTTGACTTTAACTAGGCCATTCAAACCTTCTCCATCTCCGCCTGCAGAAACACCACTTCGGCCATAAAAAGCGTCGATCACCTTACCATCATAATTTCCATCAACTGATACAATGTAAGGATTACCCCAAGGATCTCGGTACACTCCGTCCAATCCTACGCCAGGCTGAGTGTTGGTAGCATTCTTAGCATTCAAAAACATAACTTTTCTGGAGTTAAGCTTGTTATTTCGATTTGAGGTCTGCCTCCCGTTCCGAAATGCTTCGACACCCTGAAGAATTGCAACTACTTCGGCGTTGCTAATCTGAAGCCTTCCTGCCGAGGCAATTTTAGGAAGACTTTCTCCTTTGTTGTTTTTCAGGAGCTTAGAACGGCTTCCTGTCATATGCATGGTACCAAATGTATAATCAGGAGACGCCGCCGTGAGAGTTTTGGATATCTGTGGAGGTATAGGATAACGATTATACTCCGCATTGTATTGACGAACCGCACCAGCAATATTTTGCATCTCGGTCTTTGCCTGCGCCTTTTTTGCGCTGTCCTTTGCCCCACTCAATGCAGGCAACAACATAGCAGCTAATATGGAAATAATCCCTATAACTACTAGTAATTCCACCAAGGTAAAACCACACTGAACCAAACGTTGGTTTTTTTGCATATTGATTGATTTCATAAAAAATATTTTTCTATCTTTTTCTTTTTTTATAGTATCGAGAAAGCTGCGAACGAGGAAACGGCTCACTTCTCCAATTACTGATGATCCATACTTCATCCCCAATCACATATTCTGCCCAGAGGTCGAACTTTTTAATATTATTAACCGGTCTACCAGAAACATATCTCCAAGGATTAACGCTCTTTGCCATCTTTCCTTGAATACGAACCGGTTGATCATCCCTACTCACAGGCCAAGGAGAAGGCACACAAAGCACATGCACTTCGTCAGAATGGTGAGACTTGTGGCCATGCCCTTTATCATCTTCGCCATGTTCTTCACTTAGATGACGAACATTTTCTGGACGAGGTTCGTAAAACTTTTTCAACTCACTCTTTGACTTGCTACCATTAACAAATCCATCAACGCCAAAACGCTCTTTGATAAGTTTCGGGCTCATAATATTCCCTGACATCGGATCTTTGAAGGTACCTCGAGTCGAACTATAAAGCGCTCCCGTCAATTCATAATACAAAGAATTTAGAACGGGGTTGTCAGGGTTATCCGGTGGGTAGTGACCAAACTTAGCTTTGTACGCCTCAATCGCCGTCTCTATTGCAGCAATTTCAGCCTGGATCCTTGACTCTTTCATCTTGCGACCCGCTGTCCCACTTAATCCAGCAACAAGAGATGCAAGAACAGCTATAATCGCAATAACTACAAGCAACTCAATTAGCGTGAATCCATCTTTACTACTTCGTTTTTTCATTGATCTTTTGCTTCTTGCTCCAATCTCTCACTCAACCATTGTTTGATCATACTTTGATATCCAAGGTACCGAACTCGGGCTAACCGCTTGATCTTGGAGAGCATTCGGGGATCCATCCGCAATGAGATAGTTACTGACTCCGTAGTCTCTCCACTTCGTACTAATGCTAGTTCCATCATTCGGGGAGAAATGCTGGTACCAGCCCAAAATGCTGCTTCTGCAACTTCGTCCTCGAACTGAGGGACGTTTTCCCAATCGGTTATCTGGTTCATTCCGGTTAAAATTCACTTTTTCTTTCATGGCTTATCAACCTATTAATTGATTCATCTTTCTCTGATAAAAAAAGGTCTCATCCTCCGTGAAACCCCTGGCCATAACTACTCGGATCTGCTTTCCGTTTGTCCTATAAATGCTAAAAATACCATAACCCGAGGTTGACATACCTAAGTTAAAATAGCGTGATTGCTCAGAAAAACGGGCTGAATCAGGCAAAAACTTACAAGAAAAAGGATCTTCGAACGATTCCTCAACATCTTTCGAAGTCAATCCTTCCCATTCAAACGGTAAATTTGCCCAGTCAAAATCCATATCCGACTTCCCAAAAAATAGCTCTATGTAATACATTGTCAATACATTGTCATTACATTTTGAACTTAATTAGGTTATAATAAACCACAGTTTTGGTGGTTTAATTTGACTACAAAGTTAGGCTTCGAGACCATAACTAAGTCCTCGCGATGCGCCTGACACATTTTTTTACATATTTTCGTAATCTTGGAGGCGTACAATCTATCATTAAACGTCACCATAGCTCGGATAGTTCTCGAGAACATAATTCCAGTTTTTTATTCAGTTTTGAGCCTAATACATTCAATGAACCTAATATATCAGGCCTTGGCGTTAATGGATGGGATTCCATCAGAAGTATTCGCAAAAAGTTAGACAATAAATCTAATCTATTTCCCGGATCAGTTGCAGTTTGTCACAACATGTGGGGATTACAGTTTCTAGCCGAATTGATGCCAGCCAAGCGCCGAATTGGAATATTGCATTCTGACTGGACAACCCTTCGCCCTTTCCTTCAAACCCAAAAGGGGCTGCTTGATGGGGTTCTCTGTGTCAGCAACAAATTAGTGGAGATTGTCAACGAAAGCCTCCCAGAATTAACCAAAGACAATCGAATACAACTGATACACTATCCAATAGACGAAGCCACTAGTATGCCAAATCGTATGCCACTGGTTAGACGTCCAGTTATAATTGGCTGGATCGGCCGCTTGCAAGAAGAACAAAAACGAGTGAAACGGTTACCCAGCCTTCTTAAGGCTTTTGAAGACGCACAAATTGATTATCGATTTGAACTTCTCGGTGACGGGCCAATGAAAGGATGGCTAGAACAACAACTACCTGCGAATCGAACTATATTTCATGGTCGAAAGTCGGGAGATGATTATTACTCAACTTTAAGTAAATGGGATTTCATCACGAGTGTGAGTGACTATGAGGGCTTGCCTATTTCCATGCTTGAGGCATTAAGCGCAGGTGTTTTACCTCTTTACCCAACTATCGGAAGCGGAGGTGATGAGTACGCAGAAAAACTCGGCAAAAATTTTATATGGAAAGCATTTGAATTTGAACAAGCAGCCTCTAAATTGAATCGGCTTCTTGAACAACCTGAGGCTAAACTACATCAAGCGAG
>CEVU01060035.1_pt1 | contig 10406 bp, 6 predicted proteins | sample 427081 | NCBI WGS metagenome assembly CEVU01 (sample SAMEA2623868, study PRJEB7988) | marine metagenome | biome: marine biome (ENVO:00000447); feature: deep chlorophyll maximum layer (ENVO:xxxxxxxx); material: "saline water (ENVO:00002010), including plankton (ENVO:xxxxxxxx)" | depth 80 m | reverse complement strand
AACTCTATAATAATTGTTTCACCATTTTTATTTCCTAAGAAAAATTCATGATTATTTTTTATTTCATTATAGTGTATGTGAATATTTTTCTTATTATTATCTTCTTTCAGTGAATTGATTTTATTTAAGGCACTTTCCAGATTAGCCGGATTGTCCATAAGATATGAGACAACCTCGTCTTCATTAGGTTTTTTCTTACTAACTTCTAAATAGATAAATACATTGAATATAATAACTATTAACGAAATAACTAATACTGAGTTTTCAAAGATTTTTTTTAAACTGGGCATCTTTTTTTCCATTTTGCTTTGTTTTCAGAATCGAGAATAATATCTTGTGCTCGTAATTTAGAGATACTTGAATTTTTAATATATTTTAATGACTTTTTTGCATGAAATGAAGCCATTTTTACATTTCCTGTAAGAAAATGTCTTTCTGCTGAGGCTAGTTCTGCATTTCCTATATCATTTATTCTAGAATATGATAAAGCAAGCTGAAACCAGGTTCGAGTATTTTTCTGGTCATAGCGAAGTGATTTTTTGAGTAAGTTAAGTGCCTCAAGAGCATCATTTTTATTTTCCAAAGCATTTAATGCGGTTGCTAGTGCTACCATTAATAATGGCTCATTAGGACTAATAGTCAGAGATTTTCTATAAGGCATGATTGATTCTTTAATTTTACCAGATTCATACAATACTTGACCTTTTAGTTCATAAAACCATGGATTATCAGGGTATTGATTTATCATTTGATTAAGAATTAGGAGAGATTCTTTTAGAAGAGCTTTCCTATAATAAGCAACTGCCAATGAGTATTTATTAAAAATCAATGAAGAATCTTTTTCTGCTCTTCTAATAACGTCATTTGGATTATTTAAGAAACCATCTAATTTAGCTTGAATCATCTTATATCGAAATAATGTTTTTTCGTTATCCTTTTCGTTTATAAATTGAGAATTATTAACTTTTTGCTCTAAAGACCTTATTCTATCTCTAGAAATAGGATGACTTCTTACCCTTATACTCTGTCTATTTGAGCTTAAAGCTTCCTGATTAGCAAATTTATAGAGTACCTCAAGCATTCCATTAGAAGATTTTTTGATACCTTCTAAGTATTTTACAGCAGCTTGATCAGCTGCTGACTCTTGGCTTCTGGAGTATTTTGCTACCATACCTTGTGCTATTTGTTGGCTGCCTAATAATAAAGCTTGAGCTGCATCACCATCTCCTGCAATTGCCGCTCCTATACCTAATAATAGTCCTACTATCATTGGAGTCTGAGCTCTTTCTAGAGCCTCATCTGAACGAGCCAAATGGCCTCCTGCTATATGGCCAGTTTCATGAGCCATTACGCCCCTAAGCATTGATGGCGTTTCAAAAGATTGAATTAAACCAGTATTAACAAAAACTTTTTGACCGCAGGCAACAAATGCATTTATTGATTTATCGTTAAAGATGTATATATCAACGGAGTTTAAATTAAGATTAGCTTCAGTAAAAATAGGATGAGAAATCTCTTCGAGAAAATTTTCTATTTCTGCATCACGAATAATATTTGCTGATACTAGAGTACTAAATATAATCAAGCAAAAAAATAAGGAGCTTTTGAAAAAAACTGATATTTTATAAAACAAGTTCACTTTTTTATATTAACCCAAATTTACTTGATTAATATTAAATATTTTTAATCCTTATTCCACCATCCGGCCTTAATTTTTGTTTTTTTTGTATTTTCTTTTTTGCTCTCTAAATCTTTTACAGGCGCACCAATATGATTTATATTTTTTGGTTCCTCAGTCTTTTTTGCCTTAGATGAAATTTCTTTCTTTTCTAGTTTTGTCTCCGCTTCTTTTATTTTATTTGATTTTGAGCTCTTAGTTTCTTTTAAATCTTTTGCATTTTTTTGAACTACTTCATTCTTTAAGTTTTTATCCTTATCAACACTTGATTCCTTCTTTTTATTTTTTTGATTATTATTTTTTCTTTTTGTTTCTTTTGAGTCACTTTGATCATTTAAATTTGTTTTATTTTTATTGTTCTCATTATTCTCTATCTTATCTTTAAGATTATTTGAATGATTTTCATTTAAGTGTTTCTGATTTTTATTCTTATTATTTCGATTCTTGTTATTTCGATTCTTATTATTCTTGTTTTGTTTTTTATCTTTCAAGCCATCATTATTTTTTGAACTTTCAGACGCTTTATCAATTTTTATTTCATTTCCATTGATATCATATGCTTTAAAATTTTTTTCATTACCTTTAAGAAAAGAGTTACCATAAAAATTAATTGATATTTCTTTATTTGATTCAAGGTCAATTAATAGATTTCTTTTTTCATTTATTAAATAATTTAATATTTCGTTTGGTATTTCAGCATCTATTTTTTTGATGTTACCTCTATTGCTGATGTCACTAATATTTCTTAAAACCTCAAGAGCTCTTGAATCTATCGATCTTACTAATCCCGTACCATCACAATAAGTGCAACCACTATAGACACCCTCTTGAATGCTCGCTCTTATTCTTTGTCTCGACATTTCAAGTAATCCAAAGGAACTGATTTTTCCAACTTGGATTTTTGATCTATCGGACTTAAGAGATTCTTTTAGTTTTTTTTCTACCGATCTTCTATTTTGAAATTTTTCCATATCAATGAAATCAATCACAACTAAACCGGCCATATCCCTTAATCGTAATTGTCTAGCAATTTCTGTAGCTGCCTCAAGATTTGTTTTGATAGCCGTTTCTTCAATATTGTAATATTTTGTGGAGCTTCCTGAGTTCACATCAATTGCAACTAAGGCCTCAGTTTGATTAAGGACTAAAGACCCGCCTGAGGGGAGGTATACTTCATCTGCATATATAGAGCTAAGTTGATTTTCGATATTATTTTTTTGAAAAATAGGTGACGATTCTTTCCACTGCTTAACTTTTACGGCATGACTTGGCATTAATAGTTTCATGAAATTTTTAGTAATTTTATATATTTCAGAACCTTCCACATAAATATTATCAACATCTTTTGTGTATAAGTCTCTTAATGTTCTCTGTATAACGCCACCGTCTTCATATATTAATGCCGGTGCATTAGAGGACAAAGTGTCTTCTTTAATTTTATCCCAGGTTTTGGTTAAATATTTATAATCTCTTTTTATTTCAGTTGATGTTGTTTTGGCTCCAGCAGTTCTGATAATTAAGCCCATTTCACTAGGAACATTTAATTTTTCTAAAGTAGTTTTTAGCTTTTTTCTTTCTTGAGAGTTATTAATTCTTCTACTTACCCCGCCTCCTGATGTACTATTTGGCATAAATACGCAATACCTGCCTGGTATTGAAGTATATGTAGTTATAGCCGCACCTTTATTACCTCTTTCCTCTTTAACAACTTGAATTAGAAGTATTTGATGTTTTTTTATAACTTCTTGTATTTTATATTTTTTGATAAGGTTAAAATTCCTTTTATTATTTATCTTTTCTAAATCCTCTAAATCATCACCACCCAAATCTTCTACTTGAGATTGTTCATCAGACTCTTCGTCAATATCATCATTGATTTCATCTGATCTTGAGGCATTTTTGCTTTCTTGAATTAAAGCTTCTTTATCTGCTACTGGTATTTGATAATAATTCGGGTGAATCTCAGAAAAGGGGAGGAAACCATTCCTGTTTCCACCATAATCAACAAAAGCTGCTTGAAGAGAAGGCTCAACTCTTGTGACTTTTGCTAAATATATGTTTCCTCTTATTGGTCTTCTTGAGTCAAACTCAAAATCATACTCTTCTAACCGATTGTTTTTTAATACAGCAACTCTCACCTCTTCTTGGTGGGCTGCATCTATAAGAATCTCGTTCGTCATTTAATTTTTCTCCAAAGTCTGGAAGTGATCTAGTGCTTATTATTTCAATATTAATATTTTTCATTTTATCTTTGATACTTCCAAGTATTTAATTTTTTAAAGAATGGAAAACTGGTTGATATGTTAATTTTTTTCATAACTACCCTATCCATTTATAATTTGTTAACTATCATATAAATTTAAGTTAGATTTATACAATTAATTGAGGTAAATTTATTTACCTTGTTTACTTTTACATTTCATTTAAGGGCTTTGGCAAGGAAGTAATCAAAATAAATATAAACTTATGGTTTTCTTAAAAAAAATATCAAAATTCATTTTACCCCTCTTCTTAGCCTGGAATCCTGCTCTTCTTCTTTCTAACGATGATATAAATGTATCAAAATTAAGAATTAGCTCACTAAAATCAGGTGTAAGAATAATTATTGATGCAGACAAATCTCCAATTTATGAAGTATTTTCTTTGCAGAATCCGAATCGTTTAGTTGTTGACCTAGCAAAAGCAAAGTTCACAGAGAATTTTTCTTTTCCCTCTACAAGCGGATTTATTAAAGGGGTAAGATTTGGATCACTTAATAGTGATGTTTCTAGAGTAGTCTTTGATTTAAGCTCACCTGTTAAAAAAATTAAAACAAAAATAAGAAAACCCTCAAGTGGAAGTAGACGAACTTTAAATATTGATATTGAAAGTCATAAAAATATTAAAGTATTAAACAAACAAAACAATAAAATAGAAAAGCAAACTGCAAAAAATAATAAAAGTATTAAAAAAAAGAGATACACAGTTGTTCTTGATCCAGGTCATGGAGGTAGAGATCCTGGAACTTCTTATAAAAAATTAATATCTGAAAAAGAAATAGTTTTAAATTTTTCTATATTATTAAAGAAAAAATTAGAAAATAATGGATACAGAGTTTTTTTAACAAGAGGTGACGATAGGTATATAAAATTAAAAGATAGGGTTAAATTTGCAAAATCTAAAGGCGCAGATCTTTTTATTTCAATTCATGTGGATGCTTCTAAATATTCATCAACAAGAGGTTTTTCGGTTTATACATTATCTGAGAGGGGTTTAGATCGAGAGGCTGAGAAGGTTGCAAGACTTGAAAATAGCCTTTCTGTGTTTTCGAAAAAGGGTTTAAAAGGTGTTAATTTAAAAAAAGGTAGAAATCTTATTGATCATCATAATATTAATGAAGCTTTTAGAAAAGCAAGGGACTCATCATTTGAATTTGCAGAAATTCTTGTAGATAAAGTTAGTGAAAGATCTCAGAAATTAACAAGACCTCATAGATATGCAGGTTTTGCTGTGTTAAAATCACCTAATTACCCAAGTGTTTTGGTTGAATTAGGATTTATTACAAACGATAATGATAGACAAAACTTTAATAATAGAAATTGGCAATCTTCTATCGCCAATAAATTTGTTGAAGCAGTAAATAAAAATTTTAAATAATAAACAAGAGAATTATTATGAAAGCTGAAATTCAAAATATAATAGACGATATTAATGATTGTATCAGTCTATTAAGGGGGCACCTTTGACTGGGATAAATCTCTAATAAGACTAGAAGAGTTAAATACTCTGATTGAAAGCACGGATTTCTGGAATAATAATGATGATGCTCAAGTTATTATGAAGGAAAGGTCTCAAATTGAAGAATCAATGAATAGCTGCCTTTCCTTAGAAAGAAGGCTTGATGATTTTGTTACTTTGATTGGTCTTGGGATAGAAGAATCTGATGATGAAGTGGTTTCAGATGCTTTCATATCTCTTGAGAGCTTATTAAAAGAGTCAAAAGTTGCAAGTCTTGAGGTTCTGTTGTCAGGTGAGGCAGATACAAATTCTACATTTCTTGAGATTCATCCAGGTGCGGGTGGAACAGAAAGTCAGGATTGGGCAGAAATGCTTTTACGCATGTATATTAGATGGTCTGAAAATAAAGGTTATAAAGTAGAAATTGTTGAAAAAGCTCAAGGAGAAGAAGCTGGAATTAAGAGTGTTACAATAAAAGTTGATGGAAAGAATGCTTATGGTTGGCTTAAAACAGAGTCTGGTATTCATAGATTAGTTAGGATTTCTCCATTTGACTCGCAAAAAAGAAGACATACTAGCTTTGCAAGTGTTTGGGTTTACCCTGTTATTGATGATAATATCGATATTGACCTAAAGGAGTCGGATTGCAGAATTGACACCTTTAGATCTTCTGGGGCTGGTGGGCAGCATGTAAATACAACTGATAGCGCTGTAAGAATAACACATATACCATCAAAAATCGCAGTCCAGTGTCAAGCTGAGAGATCTCAGCATAAAAATAAGGCTACCGCATGGTCAATGTTAAGGGCAAGACTTTATGAATTAGAGCTCCAAAAAAAGGAGGCTGATTCTCAAGAACAATTAGAAAGTAGATCTGAAATTGGTTGGGGGCATCAGATAAGATCCTATGTTTTACAGCCTTATCAAATGGTTAAAGATCTAAGAACTGAGGTAGAGGATACAAATCCTCAAAATGTTTTAAATGGTGATATTGATTCATTTTTATCTGCATCACTATCTCAAAAAATTTTAGATTAGCTTTATTTCAGAATTTCATAAATTTTTTCTAGTACTAAATTAGCATGGTTTTTTACTTTAACTTTTCTAAAAATTTCAAGCACTTTTCCATCACCAGATATTATAAATGTTGATCTTTCAATCCCCATATAAGTTCTTCCATACATTTTTTTTTCAACCCATACACCAAACTTCTCTATAACTTCACCTTCTTCGTCAGAAGCTAGTTTTATTTTTAAATTTTGTTTATCAATAAAATTTAAATGTTTTTTCATACTATCTTTTGAGACGCCAATAACCTCAACATTATTTTTTTTAAATTCCTCTATATAGGAACTAAAATCCTTAGCTTCATTTGTACAACCTGGTGTATTATCTTTTGGATAAAAATAAATAATATATAATTTCTTTTTAAGTTCTTTTGAGTCTAGTAAAGTATCATCACTTAAAGGAAGAACAAAGGTAGGTATTGTGTCGTTAATCTTTAATTCATTTGTCATTTTTTTGTCCCAATTCTAATTTTTTATTATGGATTTATATATGAGGCATTTTTTAAAAATTATAAACTACTTTTTAGGTTTAGTAATTTTTAGCGTTAGTTTCTTTTTTCTTAAAATTTCATCATCTTTTGTAGATATTTCTTCTACAGAAGTTTTTTTTAAATCCTATCTAACAAACAACACCTCTCAATATAGTGTCGATATAAATAAAATACAATTACACTTAGATGGATCGCAAAATAAATTGATTACAAATATAGAGATCGATTTTTCTAATAAGTTAGACCAAAGCAAGCATCATTTTTACTCAAAAGTTGATATACCAATTCAATCGATTATAAATTTTAAATCAAAATACGAATTTATTTTTTTGCTTAACGAATTAAGTACAAATAAAGATAGTCCCAATAGTACTTATAATATTAACGCAAAGGGAAGTATCGAATCTCATATTTTCTTACTGGATGGAAAGGGATCAAAACTACCAATTGATCTAGTAAAAAGTCTATGGCCTAAAAATGTTGGTAATGGAGCTAGGCTTTGGGTTGATAGAAATTTATCAAATGGAAATATAAAGGATCTTTTGTTTAATATAAATATTCCTTTGAATGCATATAAAATTAGAAATCAACTATCAAAGGAAAATTTGAATCTAAAATTTAATTATGAAAAAATGAAAATATCTTTTTTGAAAGATATGAGCTCTATATATGATGCATCAGGTGAAGCATTTTTAGATGGAGAAGGATTCAGGGCTAATTTATTTAAAGGTAAAATTAAAGGGGTCGATCATCAAGAAATTAACTTAATCAATAGTTATTTTATTGCCCAACAATATCAAATTAAACATGGGCCTGGCCAGGTTAATATTAATGCTGATGGCCAGTTAAAAGACCTTCTTTTGTTTTTATTTCAGCACCCTAAAGATCTTAAAAGATTTTTTCCTTTTGAAATTGAAAAAATTTCTGCTCTTACAAAATCTAATGTTAGTTTTAAGTTTCCTTTAAAATCCAAAATAAGCTTTGAGGAAATAAAAATTTTTTCTAATTCAATGATGAATGATTTTCGTTTAACAGGTCTTTTATCAAAAGATTTTACCAGCAAGTCTTTAAATGTAAGCGTTTCTAATAAAGGAATTAATATATTAGGTGATATTTTTGTCGATAATCAGAAGCTGAAGCTAAATTGGAAGCAGGATTTTACTAATGACGAAAACTCAGGAATTGTTACATTCGAGGGTTTTTTAAACGATAGTTTTTTGAATAGTTTTTATATAAGTGATAAAATTATTTTAAATGGAAAAGCCTTTCTTAATGCTAAATTTTATGGAAATTTAAAAGGATTTAAAAGAGGATCTATTGAAATTGATGGAAAGCTTTTAAGGCTTGAGTCAAAAAATATACTCTGGACAAAGCCTAAATTTTCTCCATTTTCGTTATCTTCATCTATAGATTTTATAAGCAGTAATGAAATTTTATTAAAAAAAGTTAGTTTCGATGGCCCATTGATATCAATTTTTGGTGATATGAAAATTATTAACAGCGCTATAGAAAATGCATATTTTCCTATTTTCAAACTTTACGCTTCTAGGGATAATATTTCATCAGATTTATCTCTTAAATACATAAATCAAGATAATAAATTAACATTATCTATTATTGGAGAAAAGTTAAAGTTAGGAACTGAGGGCTTGCTACCTTTTTTTAATTTTAATACATCAAGCGATAGCTTAAGGGATATTTTGTTGGATATTAACTTTGACACATTGGTGGCTAGATCCGGTTTGAATTATAAAAATGTTAAATTTTTTCTAGAAAAAAATTCCAACTTAATAAATAGTTTTCAAATAAGCGCTAATCTTAATAATGAAAAAATTATAGAAAGTACTTTTTCAGATAAAAAAAATAATAATATTCAATTTTATTCAAAAAATATTGAAAATATAATCGACATTTCGGGGCTAGATATAGATATCGTTGGCGGGCCTTTTAATTTAAAAGGTGTTGTTAATGAAAAAGACAATGAAATGTTTACGGGTGAGCTATCTTTAGGCAAATTTTCTATTTTAAAACTCCCTATTTTTGCAAAATTACTTAATATTTCTCTGCCTAGTCTAACGAGTCTACTTGATAGTAATTCAGGTATTAATTTTAAATCTGCATCAGCTGAAATTAAGGTAAATAATAGTGGTATTGATATTGTTGATGGAGTTATCAAAGCTGATAGCGACGTTCCTATTTTTGGCAGTTCTCTAGGAATGACTTTATCGGGTATTTATGGTTTTTCAAAAAAAACTGATATTTCTGGAACCTTGGTTCCCATGGAGGGCTTTAATACTGCACCTTCAAAACTACCAGTTGTTGGTGGCTTATTTAAAGGAGGTAAAAAAGGGCAGGGCTTAATAGGTATTAATTTTAGAATTTACGAAGATAAGGAGGGTAAGTTAAATATTCAGAGCAATCCTCTTTCAATTCTAACTCCAGGGTTTCTTCAGAGAATTTTTTAAATTATTCAGTAATTTGGATTATGATATTTTTTTTCTTACCCATGGATACTTTTAATTTTTGAGATTCATCAAAATCCTTAAGCGTCACTATATATTTTTCATCTAAAATAAGTTTTTCATTCAACTTGATTGCACTTGATTTAACAAACCTTCTTGATTCACTATTTGAGTTGGTTAATTTTAAGAAATCTCTAGAAAGCAAGCTTAGAAGCCCAATTCCTTTTTCTATTTCTGATTTACTAAAATTAAAAGTTTCTATTGAATTCCAGTTAGAGTCTTTACCATGAACTAATTCTGTTATCTTTGTGGCCAAAATTTCTTTAGCAGACTCTATTTCTTCACCTTGAAGTTTCTCATATTCATTTATTTCTTTCAAAGAAAGATTAGTAAATAATCTCATCCAAGGCCCAACAAGATCATTTTCAGTTTTATCTCTCCAATAGTTCCAAAAATCCCTTGGGTGGGTTGAATGACTATTAGCTGTCTCATCGTAGTTTAGCCAAATAGCACCATTTTCTGTTTTACCCATTTTTTTGCCTGATGAGGTTGTTAATAGGGGGGTTGTTAAACCAAATAAATTAACACCCGAAAGCCTTCTTGCTAAATCTATTCCGCAAACTATATTCCCCCATTGATCAGATCCACCCATTTGTAAAATACACTCATATCTTTTATTTAATTCATAAAAGTCATATCCCTGCATAACCATATAATTAAACTCTAGAAATGATAATGGTTGCTCTCTTTCAAGTCTTAATTTGACGGAATCAAAGGACAACATCCTATTTACAGAAAAATTACTACCAACCTCTCTTAGAAAATCAATATAATTTAAATTTCCTAGCCAATCATTGTTATCCACAACAACAGTGCCAGTTTTTTTTAGATCAATGAATCTGCCAAAGGTTTTTTTTATACCGTTTAAGTTGTTTTGAATTTCTTCTTCTTTTAGTAAAGATCTAGACTTATCCTTAAGTGATGGATCTCC
>CEVU01028767.1_pt1 | contig 10433 bp, 4 predicted proteins | sample 427081 | NCBI WGS metagenome assembly CEVU01 (sample SAMEA2623868, study PRJEB7988) | marine metagenome | biome: marine biome (ENVO:00000447); feature: deep chlorophyll maximum layer (ENVO:xxxxxxxx); material: "saline water (ENVO:00002010), including plankton (ENVO:xxxxxxxx)" | depth 80 m | reverse complement strand
GAAAGCATGCTGATGCCCAACGACTTAGCTTTGTTAGAAACAGATGAATTAATAGATAAACTAGAAAAAGAATACCCAAGCTTTTTTTGGACTCCTCGCATTACTTTTGCAGGGCTTTTAGATGTTCCAGACGAAAAAGGGGAAACTAAATCACAAGGACCTGTGATTGGTATGGGCATAGATTTCTTTACAAATGAATCCCGCCAAGTAGAAATTTGGGAGCTCGAAAGAAATCTTGTTAACGGTACTTTACCAGTTCAGAAAAACGATGTGCTTATTAGCTCAAAGTTGGCGGACAAGTTAAACGTATATGTTGGTGAGCAAGTTACATTCATAGGATCCACAATGGATAATGCGTTTACCACCTATAATTATAATATTGTAGGAACCTTTAATTTGAGAAAAGGGCAAACAGATAGACAGTTGATGTTGGTAGACATCTCTGGAGCGCGGGAGGCGTTAGATATGGATAACGCAGCATCAGCAATTTTTGGTTTCACGCATGATTTGTTTTACGATGATGCCGCTGCCGTTACGCTTCGAACCAATTATAATAATATTGAAAGCGATACTTTGGATATATTTAGTCCTTATATGTTAGCGCTTCGCGATGGCAATCAAATGGGGACAATGGTTGATATGAGCAATGCAATGCTAGCTATTATGGGGTCCGTATTTTTAGTTATTGTTATGGTAGTTCTTTGGAATATGGGGTTAATGAATGGATTACGTCGATATGGTGAAGTTGGTCTTCGTTTAGCAATAGGAGAGCCGAAAGGGCACGTGTATAGATCGTTAATTTTAGAAGCAGTAATCATTGGCTTATTTGGAACAGTAGTTGGAACCGGGCTTGGGCTTTCTATAACCTACTATGTACAAGAAAACGGGATAGACTATACCAAAGGAATAGAGGCACTATCAAACTCTTCCGTAGTAATGCCTAATATTTTCTACGCACAGGTCACTCCCGATCTGTTTTATATAGGATTTTTCCCCGGTGTTTTAGCAACTGTATTTGGTACTATGTTAGCAGGACTAGCTATATATAAACGAGAAATGTCTCAGTTGTTTAAGGAGCTGGAAACATGATAGTTAAAATTATTATTCTGATATCATTTAGTTTTCTAATGGGACAGTCAAATGAATTAACTGTACAAGAAATTATTTCTGCAATGGATAAGAATCTGAATGCAAAAAGTAGAGTAGTTACGAGTAAAATGATTGTGCACGGCAGAAGATCAAGCAGAACTATTGAATCAAAAAACTGGGTTGTTGGGATCAATCAGGCATTTACAGAATATTTATCACCCCCACGTGAAGCAGGAACAAAAATGTTAAAGTTGGATGATAAGCTCTGGACATATTCGCCGCAAACAGATCGCGTGATTCAGATCTCAGGACATATGTTAAGGCAATCTGTTATGGGTTCCGACATGTCTTACAATGATATGATGGAAGATCGCCCTTTAATAGAATTGTATGATGCTATATTAGAAGGTTCTGTAATCATTGATGGGCGGGACCACTGGATTATGTTATTAAAATCAAAAGTGAAAGGATTATCGTACCCGCAGCGTAGGGCTTGGATAGATAAAGAATATTTACTGCCAATAAAAGAAGAGATGTATGCAAAAAGCGGGAAACTGCTGAAAACTGCATCGATGGAAGGTGTTAAGAAAATTCAAGGAAGATGGTTTCCCTCACAATATTTATTTAAGGATGAACTAAAGAGAAACAGTAAAGGCACGGAATGGCATATAGATGATATCAAGTTTGATATTGATATCCCAGAAAGACGTTTTTCTAAATCAAATCTCCGCAAATAGGTTGGTAAAAGACAGTCAACACTATCCTTTCTTAAAATGAATAGCCGAATTTATACGGCAGTTATAGCATTAGTTTTTGCCTCCCTTTTTTTGTATTACATACTATTTAACCGAACAAGGGTTGAATATTATAACTTGGCATCACATGTATCCTACGTAGGAAATGAGGAATGTGCGTATTGCCATCAAGATATCTATAATTCTTATTTGAGAACAGGCATGGGGCGTTCTTTTTATAAGCCAAACAATCAACCGCCAATAGAAAAATTTACCCCTGGAAATCATATTTATGATCATAAAACCAATCTATACTATGAAGCGATTAAAGATGGAAAAGACTATTTTCAAGTAGAATATCGTGAAAATGAAAAAGGGGTTCGAGTGCACGAACTAAAACGTAAGGTCGATTTTATTGTTGGTTCAGGTAATAATAACAGAACCTACTTAACTAATGTAAATGGCTATATAAATGAAATGCCCATAACATGGTATAGCGAAAAAGCCATGTGGGATTTAAGCCCAGGATATGAAAATATAAACATGCGTTTTAATCGACCGATTGTTGAAGAATGTATGCATTGTCACAACGGATATAACTCCTTTGAAAAGTTTTCAGTCAATCGTTTTACAAATAAAATTTCTGAGGGAATTAGCTGCGAACGGTGCCATGGACCAGGACAGCTACATGTACAGAAACATAAAAGCCCAACCAAAAGGAAAAACGAAGATGACATTGATAGAACCATTGTAAACCCTGCACATTTATCTGCAGATTTACAGATGGATGTTTGTCGACAGTGCCATTTGCAAGGAGAAATCAGCGTATTTAAATCAGGAAAAAGCAGTGCAGATTTCCGACCGGCCATGAAATTAAGCGCAATAAAAACAGTCTTTATTGAAGACCAGCTTCCGAAAGGAGATTTTCGAATAGCAAGCCATGGTGGCCGACTAAGCCTAAGCGCATGTTTTGTAAAAAGCAACGGAGGAATGACATGCACAACTTGCCATAACCCGCACGAACCTGTACAGGATAGAAAGCGAGATTATTTTAATAATCAATGTCTTAGCTGCCACCAGCCACAAAGGTTAAGCAAAATTGAAAGCCATAGCGTACAGGGTGATTGCGTTCGCTGTCATATGAAGCAAGGAGCCACGGAAGATATACTACATGTAAATTTTACCGATCACTGGATACGAAAGAACATTAAAGTTCTTAACGATAGTGAAAATAAAGTGTTGCGCGAACGAGAGCAGCCAGTAAATCTAATTGATTTTTTTGACGAAAAAGATGACGCAAGCGATATTAGAAAAGGGATTGCCTATGTCAATTTTTACGAAAATCGTCATAACGACCTATCGTATCTTAAAAAAGCAGTTTTATTACTGAATAAAGGATTGGAGCGCAAACCGAATCATATTGAAGGCAATTACAATCTTGCAAGAGCATTTCAGCTACAAGGTAAAAATAAGAAGTCAATTGTTTTGTATAAAAAAGTAGCACAATTAGACCCCAATCACATGTGGTCAATGTATCAACTCGGAAGACTGTACCTTGATCAAGACTTACAACAATCGCTTTCGTATCTGTTAAGAGCAATTAATCTAAATGTTGACAATGCAAAGGTTTGGAAAGAATATGGGGATGCATTATTATTAACTGACAATATTAAAGAAGCACAGCGGGCATATAATAGAGCCGTAAAGATTGACCCTTATTTTGCCACTGCTTACAATAAAATAGGAGAGCTAGAGTTTTATAAAAATAGCGATTTAGAAACTGCAACATTTAATTTTTTGAAAGCAATACAATATAATCCAGATCATTTATTTGCTATGCATAATATGGCAAATATTGCTATAATTGAAAAAGATTTTGATGCGGCAGAAGATTATAGTAAACGGGTCATTGCTAATGATCCTACGTTTAGCGCATCCTATGGAACGTTAGCTACCGTTAGCTTGGAACGAGGGAAAAAAGAAGAGGCAAAAGCATTTTTGTATAAGTTAATTTCACTAGAACCCAACAACCAACAGGCTCTGTCTTTGCTTAAAGGACTAAATTATTAAAAAAAATATACTAGTACAGATTGATGGGATGCATTGCGCCGCATGCGTATCTAAAGTGAAAAAGGCCTTGTCAGCTGTAGATGGAGTTTTACAGGCTGAAGTTGATCTTTCATCAAAAAGCGCAATTATTGTAGGGGAAGCGCAGCCGGATGACTTGATTAAAGCCGTGAAAGACGCAGGGTACGATTCATTTATTATTAAAGAACAGCAGGTGAAAATAGAAACAGACACAAATGATTTAACCTCTCAAGCAAGACAGTTGTTCCCCCTATTTCTAATATTTTTTTATATTACTGTATCTGCTGTAATTATGAACAGATCAAGTTTTCACTTACATGATTTCATGTATGATTTCATGGGCCTTTTTTACATAGTATTCAGCTTTTTCAAATTTTTGGATTACAAGAATTTCCCATCTTCTTTTTCTATGTATGATCCAATCGCAAAGATATTGCCGATGTATGGATGGATATATCCAATTATTGAAACGATTTTGGGGTTATTCTTTCTTCTAAGATTCCAGCTATTGATTTCTCTTGTTGTCACAGTGGTAATACTTGGTATAACCACCATAGGCGTAGCTCGATCATTAATAGACAAAGCCAATATTCAATGCGCATGCCTAGGGACGGCATTGAAGCTCCCTATGACAAAAGCTACATTTATAGAGAACTTTATAATGATTGTAATGGCAGTTTGGATGCTATTAGATGGTGATTTTCATCCTGTTTTTTAATTATTAATCAGAGTTTATTAATCTATATAATATTAATAAATACTTGACACATTGTTTAAAACCTTCTAATATCACTATTACAGTGTAAATAATAGACTGTAATAGTCTAGTTTTTTAGAGAGATTTAACAATTATTTAATTAATTCGGAGACATAAGATATGTATAGACGTTTCTTAAAAACACTTGGAATCATGGCAATATTTTCTATGATTTTAACCGCAGGTCAAACTGGGAAAATCACAGGAAAAGTGCTTGATAAGGAGACCGGTAACCCACTGCCAGGAGTAAATGTTCTTTTAGAAGGAACATCCATGGGGGCGGCAACAGATGCCAATGGAGAATATTATGTAATGGAAGTCCCACCGGGTCTTTATAATGTTCAGTTTTCATTTATAGGGTATACTTCTTTAAACATTTCCAATGTACGTTCAACTGTTGACTTAACTACTAATATGGGCGCCATCGATATGGAGCCAGAAGTTATTGAAGGTCAAGCAGTTTCAGTAACTGCTGAAAAACCTCTAATTGAAGTCAATGCAACAAATGAAGTACGCGTTGTTCGCTCGGAAGATATAAAAAACCTTCCAATTCGCGGTGTCACAAATGTAGTAGCGCTGCAAACTAGCGTAGTTGATGATGAAGGATCTCTGCACATTCGAGGTGGGCGATCAGAGGAGGTTGCTTACTATACAGATGGTGTTAGTACTGTAGACCCTTATTCTTTGACTAAAAGAGGAACAATCCCAAACATTAGTATTGAAGAGGTGTCCGTTCAGGCTGGTGGTTTTGGAGCAGAATACGGTAGCGCTGGATCTGGTATTGTAAATACAACGACAAAAACAGGTGGCAACAAACTATCAGTTACTAGCGAATTAATTACAGACGTAGGGGCAAGCACCCCTAGCGAAGACAGGGATAAACTATATTCTTATGGTTATCAGTTAGCGTCATTTGGCGTTGGTGGCCCACTTCCTGCTCTGGATTTCATCAAGTTTTATGGCGCAGTAGAAACTATCAATGAAGATGATAGCCCAGCTGGAGGCTCATTTCCTTTAATAGATAAAAGCAAGCTTAATACTGCAAATGGTCTTCCAAATAATGGGGAAGCATTTGTTGATGCCAATGGAAACACTATTTGGGACGCTGGCGAGTCATTTACCGATGCAGATGGCAGCGGTTCTTATACAGCGCCAAACTATCTTCTTTTGGGTGATGATGATATAAAATTTGTATACGGACCTAGGTCTGATAATTGGTACAAACGCTTAAATGCAAACTGGAACTTACTAGTTGACTTGGAAGCGTTAACACCGTTTGCTTGGAGATTAAAATTTGGTGGTGCTTTGTTTGATTCTCATAGCTCAAACTATTCGCACTCTAGATCATTATTCGCTTATTATAATGATGCAAGCACAATGGACGCTGCGCAAACAACCGGAAGTTTAAAGCATAGATACAGCCAGTCCGAAAGTGAAATGTCAACTTTCTACACAAGGCTTTCAGGTAATATTCCAAGCGTAGACAAAATGTTTTTTAATATTCAGTACAGTCGTGGTTCTATTAAAGATAATTCGTATGACCCTGTAACAAAAGATGGATATGGTAAGTTTGTTTATGAAGATGGTTCTTTATCTTCTAATGAGGTTCCCTATATACAAGGTGGAAAATATTACGATCTTAGCGGAACCCCAGAATGGATTTATATAAATGAGTCCGGAAATGAAGTGACAAGAGATTATTGGGATTATAGTGAAAGTCTTACTTTTGATAGGATTAATTACGACACAACATGGGTCAACCCTCTTTACAGAGGAGTCAATCTTTCCCCGGTAACCCAAGTAGAGCTAGCAAACTATTCAGTTGCTGGTGTAAATAGTGGGTACAGTGGCATTTACAAAGCGGAAAAACTACGGGATGAAATTAAAGCAAATCTCTTGTGGCAGTATGGTAAGCATGAGCTTAAAATGGGTGGAGCATATGAAAAAGGTACAATAAGAAGTTATTCGGTGTCTGGTGGAAGCGTTGCGAGATATTTCCATAGCAACAAGCCGTATTCTGATTCAAGTGATCGCTGGACATGGGATCCTGATTATAACAATGGGGCGGGCGCGCTAGTTGCTGGCGGAGACGGAACCCCTGATTATCAACAAGACCCATCCGACACATATAACGGTACGGATTATTCTGGGTATTGGGATGATTATCTATTTCAAGCCTACAAAAGTGCTTATGCCGATAATGTAGGGTATGATGTAACTGGAGGGCCAGAGTCTTCCTCCTTGATGCAAGATATTAACAAAGCTCGGACACCAATTATCATGGCTGGATATTTTCAAGATAAGTTTGAAACAGATGATCTTATTTTAAATGTTGGTCTACGGTATGATTACATCGATCCTGCAAATAAAGTTTTTAACCCGTTAACAGGTGGGAACAGTAACATTGTTATTAATAGCGAAGGCTATTTATCAAGCCAAGTATATTTTAATGATAGAAACGGAGATGGCGTTGCAGACCCTTCGGAGTATACTTCAGCTACCCCAACAGATGATGATTCTAACGGTCTTCCCCATCAAGTTAACGTGAAGCCTTCTGAGCAGATAAGCCCACGAATTGGGATTGGTTTTCCTATTACAGACCGCACTGCCTTTCATGCGACTTATGGAAAATATTTACAACCAGCGCGTTGGGATAACCTGTATATAAGTTGGAATCGTTTTTTATCAAATATTCAGCAGGGAAACTATACTCGTTCAAATAATCCAGAGCTACAACCAACAAAAACTACAGAATATGAAATTGGGTTTAAGCAATTGGTAACGAATGACATTAGTATTGATATAACGATGTTTTATACAGAGAAAAAAGATTTCATTCAAATCAGGAATGTTGCTGCATCTCCATCGGGATACGCGCTGTATAGCAATGGAGATTTTTCAACCAATAAAGGAATGGCGTTTTCTTTAAGAACGCGACGTTTAGGCAATGTGAAGGTTGATGCAAACTATACTCTAAGCTATGCTGGAGGAACAGGCTCAAATGCAGATACTGGATATCGCATTGCTTGGTTAGGTGGAAACGATCCAACGTTTACATCTCCATTAAGTTTTGATCAGCGCCATACTGCAAGCTTGGTTCTTGATTATAGGACAGGAAATAAAGGTCTTCTAAAGCTATTTGGTGCAAATATGTTGTTCAGATATGGAAGCGGTATGAAGTATACACCTTCAAAGCCAAGAACAGCTATTTTTGGTGGACAGTTATCTGATCAGCCGGTTGCGGCTCTTAATTCTGGCGTGATGCCATCCACCTTCAACGCTGATTTACGATTAGATAAAACATTTATGGTAAACAATGTTGCAGTTGGAGTTTTCTGTGTCATAAATAATGTATTTAATAATCAGATGGTAACGGATGTGTATAATTACTCTGGATTACCTAACAATGATGGATATTTAACCACTCAGGCTGGACAAAATTGGCTTAATGATTATGCAATAGGAAGTGAAGCGTTTGGCGAACAGCTTTATAGTTCTCGTATTGGATATCCAACCAATTATGCTAGCGCACGCCATGTTCAAGTGGGTGTTCGGGTTGATTTCTAAGAAAAATTAGGATAGATAATTCCAAATAAAGGAGAGATTTTTATAATGAAATACTATCAACAATTACTTATCGCAATAATAGCAGTGGCTGTGTTATGGTCTGCAGAGCCGATGGGAAGAGAAATTCATTCCTCTTCACATGATCATCAGGCAAGATCAGCAGCAGCCTCAGCTGTAGAACATGTAATTTGGGATGGGAACCAAATAAGTACGATTCATGGAAATCATGGAGATGTAGTTAGTTACCATATAAGTGGAAACTCTGGATTGGAGTGGCCAAAAGGAAGCGGAAAGCTTGCTGTATTCCAGTCTGGTATATGGCTTGCAAGTGGACGTAGTAAGGCCCCTGGAGCAGATTGGGTTGATGAGATCCGCACGGCGGCAGCAGAGTATACGGTAGAGTTCGTTCCTGGTTCAATTGGGTCTTCCGATGCAAATTCTGGTCATATATATGAGCTTCACAAAAAAGAGGTAGACGCATTTTTAGAAAATGATTGGGCTACGTTCCAGGCAATGTCTTTGGAGCTTCCTATAACTTCTGTGGAGGGTTCAAGTGCATTTACTGAGCCAATTGCGAAGTCCTTACCAACTGATGATTTTTTAAACTGGCCAGTTCACGATGGCGCACCATGGAAAGACGTTAATGGAGATGGGGCTTATAACCCTGCAGATGGAGACTACCCAGATATTTTAGGTGATGTGTTTCATTGGTATGTCATGAATGACGGGAATGCAGCAACGCATACTCCTCTTTGGGGAACCGCTCCAATGAATGTTGATGTACAAACTTCTGTTTTTGGATTTGACCAAGCGGGACCAATGGGTAATATTCTTTTTGTTCGTTGGGTGCTTATCAATAAAGGGTCAGATGAATTAGATAGCGTATTTGTTTCCATGTGGCATGATGATGATGTCGGCGATGCAACGGACGATCTGGTTGGTTGTGATATAGCTTCTAGCGTTGGTTATACATATAATGACGCGGATGGTGATAATACATATGGAGTAGAGGCCCCAGCAGCTGGCGCAGACTTTTTCCAAGGACCGCTGGTAGAATCTGTAGGTGATTCAGCAACAATTTTTACTTGGTCAAAAGAAAACGGCTATCATTTACGAACATTTCAAGATATGAAAAAATTAGGGATGACCTCATTTGTAAAATATATTAATGGTAATCCTATTTTTTCTGATCCTGAAACAGCAGATGAAACATATAATTATATGAATGGATTAGTGGGGACTACTGGAGATCCATATGTTAACCCAATAACAGGTGAAGAGTCAATTTTTGTTCATGATGGCGATCCTACCACAGGGTCAGGATGGATTGATGATGTGCCTGGGGATAGAAGATATTTAATGACATCTGGTCCATTTTATTTTGCACCTGGCGATACGCAGGAGGTAGTAGGTGCCTTAATTATTGCTGCAGGGTCCAATTGGGCTAAGTCAATTACGAAAATGTTATATTTTGATAATTTTGCTCAAGGAGCGTTTGATGCGAATTTTAACGTATGTTCGCCTCCTTCTCCTTCTGTAGAGGTTGCGCAGCTTGACCGCAAGGTTGTCCTTTCTTTTGAAGAAGGTACTGATGCAATTGAAAGTTATGATTGTGGAAGTTATGCATTTCAAGGTTATAATGTGTATCAAGGTGCTTCTCAAAATGGTCCATGGGAGCGAATAGCTACCTATGATATTGTCGATGGTACAAAAATCATTCTTGATCTAGAGCTAGATGAAAATACTGGAGAGCTATTAGAGCTTCCTTCTCAATTTGGTTCGGACTCAGGGTTAAAACACTTTATGGAAGTCACGTATGATAAGCTAAGTAGTCGCGATTTAATTAATAATAGAAAATATTATTTTGCTGTTACTTCTTATGCCTATGATCCAACTGCGGCAAAGCGAGTTATTGAAAGTCCAATTAATGCCATTGCTGCTGTTCCAGGGGCTCCTGGAGTTGGTGCCTCGTTGGCAAATACGGCTAAAGATACATTAGCGACAACACATACCTCAGGGATATCTGATGCATCGTTTGATGCGATAGTTGTGGACCCATATTTATTAACAGGAGAGGCCTACACGGTAACGTTTGATGTGGTTGATTCTAGCACATATTGGTTTGTAAAAAATTCGACAGGTGATGTACTGGGAACAGATATGCTATTACCTGCAACAGAAGATTATTATGCTGGCTT
>CEVU01124123.1_pt1 | contig 10435 bp, 12 predicted proteins | sample 427081 | NCBI WGS metagenome assembly CEVU01 (sample SAMEA2623868, study PRJEB7988) | marine metagenome | biome: marine biome (ENVO:00000447); feature: deep chlorophyll maximum layer (ENVO:xxxxxxxx); material: "saline water (ENVO:00002010), including plankton (ENVO:xxxxxxxx)" | depth 80 m | reverse complement strand
GAGTGGATTATCAAGGACATATATCCAAATAAAAAGGATGGTGTTTTTGTAGAGGCTGGTGCGTGTGGGGGTTTTCGCGGCAGCTCCACTTACAATTTAGAACAGTTAGGTTGGACAGGTTTCTTGTTTGAACCCAATACTGAGTGGTATGAAAGATGCGTCAAGAGAAGACCTAATAGCAAAGTGTTTAATTATTGTTTAGGTTTTGACGAAGAAGTAGATTACATACAATTTGAACAGCGAGGAAGAAGCACAACCAAACCCTACAGTCATCACTTTAAATTAATGGAGACTATGCCATATACAATTCTAACTAAGAAGTCCGTTAATTTAAGTACCATAATTAAGGATTGTGAAATAGATTATTTAGCATTAGATACAAATGGAAATGAATACGACATATTAAAAACTGTACGAGGTTGTAATATAAATGTTATTTCAGTTGAGGCTACTCAAATCAATTTAGCAAACATAAGAAACTTATTGTATGACCAAGGTTTTGATGAAGTAACAAACCCATACAACAAATCAAAGAAAATAGTTGAATATTATTTCGTCAGGAAGTAGTAATGAATATTTATACAATATTAAATATATGTGCTGGCGTACTGCTGGCAAAACTCACGATAGGAATTATAAATGAAGGTTACAGGTTTAAATGGCAGAGAATACGCATGGAACTTAACAAGTTACAACGTAGATGCAAACGACAAAAGAAAGAGGTCGAAGTACCATGTAAGGGCAAGGAACGTTTTGAAACAAATTTTCCACTCTTACAGAATCTTAGAAGAAGTGAAGCTACCGGGAAGTACCCAAAGCCACCGAAAGGGTGTCCTTTTCCTAGATTTTTTGATCCCCCAAATTAGTTTAGCCGTAGAGGTTCATGGCAAGCAACACTATGAATACACGCCCTTCTTTCACAAGAACAAGGCAGAATTTGCTATAGCTCAAGCTAAAGACGAAGACAAAATAGCATGGTGCGAATTGAACAAAATTGATATAATAGTATTGAAGTATTCTGACACAGATGAAACATGGAGAGACCAAATTGAAAACGGCGAATGAACAATTGTCTGAATTGAGAGTGATGGTAGATGATTTTTTAAGTGCGAGTCATGCTAGGTTTAATAAAAAGTTCAGAGAGGATTGGCATAGATGTGCTAATGCTGGCAAAGATACTATAGACACTCTCACTAAAGACGAGCTATTCACTTGGGCTTATGAATTGTACAGTTTCTCTACGCATCTACAAGATGAATTAAACATGCAGAAGATTGCTCTCAATTGGTGCAACGACAAGCTAGATAAAATGATAGCTAAGAATTACGATCAATTCAGCCCCTACACTAAGCATGACATGCGTAGGCAATTGATTGTGATGAACGATGAATTTGCCAGAGCTGTAGATCATTATAGAGAAATTGCAGAGACTAGAATTCAGGCTATGGAGGGCAAGGTATATGAACTTAAACGTAAAGCAGATATTCTAATGGAAAAGGGGAAGAGATCATGAGTATGGATAATTTTGTACAAACCTTAACAGAAGAACAAAAGGCAGCTTTAATAAAAGCTTTATCTAGTGATGGATCGCCAGCTCCAGAAGTAGAATCTAGATGGCAGCACGAAGAACCAACCTCAGAAGCTGTTGATGGAGATTTCACCATGAACAAGAATAGAGAACAAGAAAATAAGAACAAGAGAAGACCAGTGCAGGGTGGAGCAAACACTTGGGAAGACACAGGTGAACACTCTGATGTATCTACCCCAGATGTAAAAAAGACTCCTAGAAACAGAAGACCCCCAAAGATGAAGGAAGTTAAATGTAACTCTTGTGGTAAAACTTTTAAATTAAATTCTTCTTTAGTACATGGAGAATATTACAGATGTGAAGCTTGCATAGGTAGGTAAATGGATCAAAAATTATCAGACATAGGATCAGAAAGAGCTGTACTCGCTGGGTTATTACAGTATGGCATTGACAGTTATATAGCTGTATCAGAATTATTGTCAGCAGATAGCTTCGTGCATGACAACAATAAGATGATATTTTCATGTATAGAACAAATTATTGATCAGGATCAGTCTCCAGACATACCAACATTACTATCATCTGCCAATTCTCTTGGTTTTGCAGAACAGATTAGTACCAAACAAGAACTAAACTATATTAATAGTCTGTATGAATTTCCTGTAAGTCAAGGAAACATATTTGGTTTTGCATTGCAATTAAAGAAGTTTGAATTTGCTAGAAAGATTAAGAAGCTAACCAAAAAGATACATCACGATATAGATGGAGTAGATGGCACTGAGAGTGTTAATGAAATTATACAGATACTAGAGAATCCTGTAACAGATTTCTTACGAGAAGATGATGGTGGAGAAAACCCAGAAAAAATTGGAGAAGGTGTAGAAGATTATGTACAATTTCTATCCGAAAATCAATGCGATATTATTGGTATACCCACGGGATTCTCAAGATACGATGAAGCCATTGGTGGTGGGCTTAGACGTAAATGCGTTGATCTTGTTTCAGCAAGACCCAAAGTTGGTAAATCGGTATTTGCTGATAACGTTGCCCTTAACGTATCATCTTTAGACATACCAGTTCTTGTACTAGACACAGAAATGTCAAAAGAAGACCACCTGAATAGACTAATAGCAAGCATTAGTGGAGTACCTATTAATGAAATATCTACTGGTAAATTTGCAGAAGACTCAAACAAAGAAGAAAAAGTAAAAGAAGCTGTAGCTAAATTAGAATCTATACCTTATAGTTATATCAGTGTCGCAGGAAAACCTTTTGAGGGAATACTAAATCTTATTCGTCGCTGGGTGATGCAAGAAGTCAAGACTGACGATGAAGGAAAAACTAACGATTGTTTGATTATATATGATTATTTGAAGCTAATGTCTTCCTCTTCGATCACAAATAACATACAAGAATATCAAGCTTTAGGCTTTCAGATTACATCCCTGCATAACTTATGCGTTAAGCTAGACATACCTTGTCTATCCTTTGTGCAACTAAATCGAGATGGAATTACTAAAGAAAGCACAGATGCTGTTAGTGGATCTGATAGGCTCATTTGGCTTTGTACTTCTTTTAGTATTTTTAAATCTAAATCAACTGAAGAACTAGCAGAAGATGGGCCAAATGCTGGCAATAGAAAACTTGTCCCCATTGTGTCTAGACACGGAGCTGGCATGGATGATGGAGACTATATAAATATGAACATGATAGGCTCACACGCCAAGCTTTTAGAATTACAGACTAGAAATGAATTTAAAAACGCTCCAGTGGGTGATACTGGATTGGTAAAAAACATGGATAAAATAAAAGATGAACTTGAAACAACTGAAACAGAAACTGAATGACGAAGCCGAATTGGTCTTTGAGAAGTTGGGCATGGAATGCGAGTGCTTTGGGGGTAATATATACTCTACATGCCCTATACATGAAGATAGCGATAACCCAAGAGCTTTTTCTTTTTCGCCAGAAAAAGGCATATGGAAATGCTGGACTAGAGACTGCCAGCTAGAACACAACAACGATATATTTGGACTAATAGCAGGGGTTTTATCAGCTAGGTGTGGCGAAAATCTAGAATTTAAAGACGCACTACAATGGATATCTAAAGAATTTGACACATCTAAATACAAAGGTAATTACAACAACATCTCAGCTGTGGACGAGGACGAATTTTCTCAACTTATCAAGAATATAAAAAAGAAAGAATATAGTATACAGGATAAAGCTATAGATATTGGGTGTGATGCTTGTGTACCATCATCATATTTCTATGGAAGAGGATTTAAAAAAACAACTTTAAAGTATTTTGGCGTGGGAGACTGCAACGATAAAGGTATAATGAAAGAAAGAGCTATAATACCTATACATAATGATAGCGGGCAGATATTAGTAGGAGCTATAGCGAGGTCAGTAAAGGAATATAGACAACCAAAATTTTTGTTTTACCCATCTGGATTCAATAAAAGATTTTATTTCTACAATTTTCACAGAGCTATTAAAAAAGCTAAGGAAACTAATTGTCTTTATATACTAGAGGGCCAAGGAGATGTCTGGAAGATGCATGAGTGTGGAGTTAAAAATGCAGTTAGTATATTTGGAAAAACTATATCAAAAGAGCAGGAACAAAAGATACGTGGATTACCTATTACTAAATTGGTAATATTAACAGATAATGATCAAGCTGGTAGAGAGGCTAGAGTACAAATCAAAAGACAGCTTGGAAGGATGTACAATTTAATCTTTCCTAAGTTAGAGAACAAAGATATTGGAGACATGAAGATAAAAGACATAAAAGAAAAGATACTTTCTAACCTGAGAGGTACATACTGATGGGTAAAATTATAGGAATTTCTGGCAGAAAACAAGCCGGTAAAAATACATTAGCTAACTGTATTAACGGAATCATACTTAAGAAACACGGCATGGTATCCGACTACGGTATTGATGATAATGGTCAATTAGTTATTAAGACGACTAACAGTAGCGGAGTAGAAGGTTGGGGAGTATTTGACGTATTGAGAACAGACGAGGAATTCTGTAATTATGCAGAGCAAAATCTTTGGCCTTATATTAAAACTTATCACTTCGCTGATTACCTAAAAAAGATCAGCATGGATTTGTTTGATCTAGACTACAAACAAGTATACGGTACTGACGCAGATAAGAATACATATACACCGTATGGAATGACGGCTAGAGAATTTCTACAGTATCTTGGAACAGATGTGATGCGAAAAATCAAAGATACAATATGGGTAGATTATACCATTAAACTTATCAAGTACGAAGACTCTGAACTAGCAATTATACCAGATGTAAGATTTCCTAACGAGGTGGATGCAATACAAGACGCTGGAGGTGTTGTAATTAGATTAGACAGAGACATACTTCAGAGCGAACACCTATGCGAAACAGCTTTAGATAAAGAAAACTATGATTGGAATAATTTCGACCATGTAATATCAAATGCTGATATAACGGTCTCGCAACTTAATGACTACATGAATAACCATATTAGTCACATCTTATAATATAAGGATATTTATATGTTAATTACCTATGTGAGATCGTCCAGTTACAATAATTGGGCATATTGCCAGATGCAATATTTCATGACATACGTACTAGGACACCAAAGTGTTAGTGGTAAAAAGGCAGACATGGGAACTATGGTTCACAAGGTCATGGAGGTCTTAGCTGGACTAAAAAAATATGAACAAGACAAACCAAAAGTAAAATTTTTAAAGGTTGACGACGATGCTATCGGTAAGTTTAAATGCAGAAAAGAAGAACTGTATAAAGATGACATAGTAACTCAACTGATTAAACTAAGTGTGGATGCATACGAAAAGAAGTCAGCATATAACTTTAGTCCAAAGGATCGAGAAGAAATCACAACAACCGCTTGGTGCTTTCTCAATCATGGTAATGGTCAGTTTGATCCCAGAAATAGGCATATACACTTTCCTGAGCCACATTTTGATATACCCATAGAAGAAGATTGGGCTAAGTTTGAGTATGAAGTCAATGGTAAAAAGGTCACTGGTCAATTAGCAATTAAAGGAACTATAGATTTAGTAACTAAAATCAATGACGACACAATAGAAGTAGTTGATTGGAAGACGGGTAGGCGTATGGATTGGGCGACGGGTGAGGTAAAAGATTACAAAAAACTGGAAAACGACCCTCAATTATTGCTATACTACTATGCAATATCTAAATTGTATCCAGATTTTCCCAACAGAATTATGAGCATCTTCTTTTACAAGGACAAAGATGGCAATCCAGATCCCTCTCCCTTTAGTTTATGCTTTTCTCCAGAAGACGAAGACAGGTTCTTGGAAATGCTAAAAAATAGATTTCAAGAAATACAACAAAATATGTCTCCAAAGCCCCTTTCTAGCGATAGAAGTCACTGGAAATGCACTAAATTGTGTCATTTTTGCAAGAACAACTGGCCTGAAACTAATGAAAATATGTGTATGTATATAGGGAAGCATATCGAAACACATGGTATGGAAAAGACCATACAAGAATGTAGTAGAGAAGGATTTGATATAGGATTTTATGAGGCTCCCGGCTAATGGAACAAACAAAACTAACAATAGGGATGGCAACATATGATGACTATGATGGAGTATATTTCTCCATACAGGCATTAAGGATGTATCACCCCATATGTAATACTAAGGAAGTAGAAATACTTCTAATAGACAACAACCCAGAATCATCTCACGGCAAAGCTAATGAAAAGTTCATGAGATGGTTGGACAATGGAACATATGTACCGTATACAATAAAAACTGGAACATCAGTAAGAAATGAGATATTCAGACGGGCAAAAGGTAAGTATACCGTCTCTATGGATTCTCATGTTATGTTGTTCCCCGGAGCTATAGATAGCCTATTAAATTATTATAAAGATAAACCAAACTGTAAGGACATAGTTCAAGGACCGCTAGTATATGATCACCTTAATCATGATGCTGCATCCACTCATTTTCAACCGGGATGGGGATCTGGCATGTATGGTAAGTGGGCAACGGATAAAGATGGCTTACAAAAAGGAGACCCGTTTGAGATTCCCATGCAGGGGCTTGGACTATTCTCTTGCGAAACAAAAAACTGGGTAAAATTTAATTCAAAGTTTAGAGGATTTGGAGCAGAGGAAGGATACATACACGAAAAGTTCAGGCAATTTGGTGGCAAAGCCATATGCTTACCTAAACTTGAGTGGGTTCATAGGTTTGATAGACCTAACGGAGTAAAATATCCTTTAATATTAGAGGATAGAATTTGGAATTATTTTGTAGGATGGTTAGAACTAACACAAGATCCAGAACATGAAATGATAAAAGGTGCTTACGAACACTTTAAAAACAAAATCCCCCACGGCAGTATAGATTCTATATTAAAAACTGCTATTAAACAAGTTTTATAAGGAGTAAGAAATGTCTAATTCAGATAAAGGTTTAATTTCAGCTATAGATACTGAGTTTACTCATACCATGTATGGTTATGAAGAAGAACTAACAGAAGAGAATTTTTATGTACCCGTAGAAGCAGAGTATGAAGATTTTGGAGAAGAAGTAGAAGAACATGATGCTGCTTCGCTGTGGGAGAATATTCGTAAGAAGAAGGAACGAGAAGGTAAGAACTACAAACCCGCTAAGAAGGGCGACAAAGACAGACCAGATCCAGAGGCTTGGAAGAAAGCGCAGTCAGAACCTTCTGATAAACAAAAAAAATCCCTTGATGTAAATAACGATGGCAAAGTAACTAAAGAAGACTTTGAGATCTTACGTAAGAAAAAGGGTAAGGAATCAGAGGGATGTGGATGTAAAGGTAGAGCAGCAGAATATCAAGGCAAGAAAGTAAAGCTTGGCAAACCTTTTAGAACTCCAGACGGACCTAAGAAAATGAGTGTATACGTAAAAAATGGATCTGGTAACGTCGTCAAGGTTAACTTTGGAGATCCTAATATGGAAATCAAGAAAGATAATCCAGCACGTAGAAAATCTTTTAGAGCAAGACACAATTGTGAAAATCCCGGCCCACGCTGGAAAGCACGATACTGGTCTTGTAGGGCTTGGTAATATGACTCTTAGTAAAAAGTGGAATGAACACTTAGCTGAGAACAATATGACCTACTGGCAGCACTTTAAGTTTGCCGTGGGTCATGGTTTAATATGTATAAGAGCCGGTGTATATTTATGTATACATGGCTTACTACCATGTTTTAGGCGTAGAGCTGGTACTAAATTGGTCCAAAGATTAGAAAAAGTATTTACCGAGAGAGAATATGAGCTTAATAGATAAAGTATCAGCGATTGTAACTTCTAAAAAGCCTATAGATGAAGTGGCCTATCTAGAACATAAGGTAAACTACCATGATAATATATCTATACTAAACGTAGATTTAGATAAGATTATACCTCCACCACCCAAAAATAGTAGCTTAACAACTGCCAAAGAGTTAGAAGAAATATCTAAGGCAACGCAGTCTAGAACTTCTAGCGAAATTGAACTTATTAGTTCAGTAGATAAAGATCCAGTGCATATTTTTACTGACTATCTCAGAAGAAACAATTTGACATTCCCTAAAGAAAAATTTTATAGTTATTATAATATAGTAGAACAGTACGTATTTGCTTTGAAATATCACTATAATAGGGCTAGACCAGAACAATTAGCGCCTTATTATAATTTAGATATAAATGTATTGTATACAGAGACGCATCACACTCCAGCTTATCCAAGCGGTCATACGATGTATTCTGAACTAACTGCACAAATCCTAGCAGACCAATACCCAGAACACAAAGAAGTGTTTTTTAAGTTGTCTGATTACTGTGGTTTAGCTAGAATATTACAGGGCGTACACTACCCTTCAGACAATAAGGCTTCAAAGATTGCAATAAATAAATTGTATGGTATCATAAAGGAATTAGAAGATGACAAAAGAAGTAAAGAGCTTTCCATTGACAGCCCCCGGAAAGCCTAGACCTGAAGATAAAGAACCTGTAAAAAGACCGTTGCCACCAAAACAATGACGGATTCATCCTGTTAGCTAGTTTTATACTAGTTTCAAAACATTATCCGTCACAATACAAAGCCAGATTCACCGCATTATCTAGTTTATTCTAGATTCAAATTGTCATCTGGCAACTTATAATTGAGGAGGAAAGATTGAATTGGTTTCCATTGAAAAATTTTACGCATTATAGTCTACTAAAAGGATTCTCTAAACCACACGAACTTGCAAAGATTTGCGCAGATAATGATTATCCAGCGTGTGGCATTACAGATTACAAGTCTATATCAGGTGCGGTATCCTTTCATCAAGCGTGTAAAAAGGTTGGCATCAAACCGATTATAGGTTGTTCATTTGACAACACAACCGTATACGCTAAAAACAAAGAGGGATGGTACGACTTAATAAAGATGGTATCAATGACCGATGTAGATGGTAATATGTCCACAGATGTAGCTAGAGATATAGTACAAAGAAACAATTTAGTAGCTGTAGAAAAATCAAAAGATCAAATCAAACCCTCCTACTATGTTAAAAAAGAGCAAGCAAAACTTCATAGGGTTCTCTTGTGTTCTGCATTAAAGACAACTTTGCCTAAAATACAAAACAAGATTCGTAAGAAAGATTTAGATGAAGATATACTAGATTATTTTACCAACGACAACAAATGTATTACTGAAGGAAAGCCAAATAAACAATTAGAATATATATATGATGCTTGCGAAGATTATGAAATATTAAGCCCTCCTATGTTACCAAAGTTTGTATGTCCAGATAATCTATCGCAAGAAGAATATCTTACAGGTATGGCTAGAAAAGGATATAAACAACTGGTACTACCAAAGGTGGGTAAAGACAAAGAAAAACAAAAAGTGTACGGAGATAGATTTCACAAAGAGCTAGAAGTTATTAGAAATGCAGATCTTTTTGGATACTTTCTTATAGTGCAAGATATAATTAGACATGTAGAACAAGATCAAGGATGGCTGGCTGGGCCGGGAAGAGGCTCTGCTGCGGGATGTTTGATATCGTACCTAATTGGAATAACAAAAATTGACCCCGTAGAACACGATCTATTGTTTGAAAGATTCTATAATGCTGGTAGAAATACTGGCGGTCATGTTTCACTTCCCGATATTGACATGGACGTTCCGGGTAAAAAAAGAGACGATGTAATTGATTATCTAAAAACTACTTATGGCAAGGAACACGTTAGTCAGATGATAACATTTGGAAGACTACAGGGACGTAGTGCTATTAAAGAGGTGCTGCGTATAAATGACGCTTGTTCTTTTAGTGAAATGAATGCTATAACTAAGAGTGTACCCAACGAGGCAGATATATCCGACCAACTAGCAGAAATGGATCAAGAAGACAGATCTATTATTAGATGGTCTTTACTCAATAGAGCTGATGAGTTAAGAGACTTTTGCCACGTTAATGATAAAGGCAAGCTTGAAGGTGATTACGCTGAGTATTTTCAACAAGCAATTGATATTGAGGGTACATTTAAAACACAAGGTAAACACGCTGCTGGCGTTGTGATATCTAAGGACAAATTAAAAAATGTATGTCCAATGGTAATTCAGAAAGGTGCAGAAGAAAAAATAGCGGGGTTAGAAATGACTGATCTAGAAGCTCTAGGTCACGTAAAATTTGATGTTCTAGGAATTAACCTTCTAGACAAACTCATGAAAATTAAGGAACTAAAAAATGGCGAATAGAGACTTTATCGTATTTGACTTTGAAACCGGAAGTCGTAATCCTCATAAAACACAACCGACCCAAATTGCTGCGTTAGCATTAGATGGTAGAAACTTGTCCATGAAGGGGACTTTTAATAGCGAAATTAGACCTATCCTCAATGATGA
>CEVU01008564.1_pt1 | contig 10435 bp, 8 predicted proteins | sample 427081 | NCBI WGS metagenome assembly CEVU01 (sample SAMEA2623868, study PRJEB7988) | marine metagenome | biome: marine biome (ENVO:00000447); feature: deep chlorophyll maximum layer (ENVO:xxxxxxxx); material: "saline water (ENVO:00002010), including plankton (ENVO:xxxxxxxx)" | depth 80 m | reverse complement strand
TTTGGACGATGAGAACGATGGTCTTCAGGTGCAAAAACAGTGTCTTCGGTATACTGCCCCTCAAGCATTCCAGAACTATGAGTAACACGAATTAAAAAACTAGTGTCTAGTTCAGGTTCCTCAGTCATTCGGCCATGACGAAAATCACCTAGATCATCTACAGTGACATTGCTTTTCTCTACCTTCCCGTATGTAGAGGCATTGATTTGATTTCCAGGGAATTGCTCTAACATATTATAGATGTGTTGAATTATTTTGGGTTTTCGCCTTTGCACACAGTCAACCCCCTCATACATCCATCCAATAGCTGGACCAAGTGCAACTCCAGAACAAACCAACTTGCCCTCCTGCTCCAGCTCTTCTAAAGCCTCCCACACCTCATCAGTGTCAACTTGATCAGCTCGAACATTATGAAGTTGCATAATGTCAATACGATCAGTTTTAAGCCGCTCAAGACATTTTTCAGTCGCGAACTTTATATATTCTTTTGAAAAATCCTGAGCGATTTCTCTTTGCCCTTTCCGGTCACCATCATGATTATAAAAGTCATATCCAACTTTGGTAGCAATCACCACTTCATCCCTTTGATCTCCAAGAGCTTTTGACAACAGTTCCTCGCTTCGACCGTTTCCGTAAGTATCCGCAGCATCATAAAGATTAATACCACGATCAAACCCCTTACGAATCAAACCTACAGCATCCTCATCAGTGAATTTGCCCCACCAACCCGTCGACACTGTCCAAAGACCAAAACCAACTTCAGATACCTCTAGGTTTGTTTTACGAATTTTCCTGTATCTCACGGCAAAAATTGTAACACGAATCCCCTATAATCAAAAAGCCAGTTTTCATTTTTTAGAACCTAATTGAAGTAACGCCAACAAATCAAGAATCTCATCTTGTGTAAATATATTAAGAAGATTAGCTGGCATGGGTGAGAATTTTGAATCATTTCGAGCAGCCAACAAATTTAGTTTAACCGAACGTAATTGAGAAAAATTCAATGCGTTGGTAGAAATTATAAGAGATTCGTCACTCTCCCCAACAAGTCTCCCCTCAATTAATTCTCCTCTATGGGTAGTGACTGAAATATTTTTATATTTATCAGCAATAACTTTAGAAGGTTCTATTATTGACTCGAGAATAGACACTACGTCGAATCTTAATCCAATCGTTGTTAAATCTGGACCAAGGCCTTGCCCTTCACCACCAAAAGCATGACAAGTTAAGCAAGCCGCCTCCTTGAGAACCCTGAAACCATTGCCACGATCACGCTTAGACAAATCACCAAAGGAATTAGTAAAGTCAGCCAATGTCCAAACCTTATGGTCAGGACGATCTATATTTGGCATATTGATTGAAATCTTTTTATCGCCAAAAATTCGTTCGTATTCACCTCTCTCAACTAGAGGAACTTTAGCGAGAGCATCAGATATAATATGCTTCATAAAGCCTAAAAAATGAATATCACTTTGGGCTTTATTCATTCTTTGCAACCAAGCGAAATATGCTTTTCGATGCGCAATAGTCCAACCTTCACTTATATGCCGCATATGAAAGAGGTAAAAGAGTCGCTCCTCTTGTGTTTTTGCGTCGACTACATAATTTAACAACTGAGGAATCATTCCGTCAGCATTTAAAAACACCATCAACCTCGAAACCTCCATTCTAAGCTCTAAATTAATATCTGAAGTTTTGGTGATTTTATTAATCACCATTTTTCTTTCCGGCAAATCCACACCGCCCATTCTCGTAAACACTAATTGATAAGCACGCAAAGCAATCAATTGCCATTCAGGACTACACGAATCCCAGGGAAGATAATTGAGCCTGGCAAGAATCTGAGTTTTTATATTTGAATCCCCAACCCGAGCAAGAGCCAATAAAGCATTAAGTGCTTTTTTAGTATTTGACTCTGTTAAAGCAGCTAAAGACCAATTCAACAAAACCTGATTCTCCAATGCAACACGGGCTGCATGTCGAATCCATAAATCATCATCATCTAAATAATCCCAAGCTAAGCCCAAGCCTTCGATTGATTGCTCACTGTGATATTTTTCCAATTCAATTCTCAATTCCCTGCTACTTTCGGCTTCTTTAATTTCACCTTGGCTTAATAGTTGATTATTAGGAAGAGAAGAAGGATCTCTAGTATAACGAACTCGATAAAGCCCTGATTTAGTCCGACGGCCACCCGTAACAAAGTAAAGGGCACCATCAGGTCCAAAATCAGCACCAGTAACATTAAGAGGACGACCTGTGACAAATTCACTAAAAACAGCCCGGTAACTAGCTCCGCTTGGAGTTAAATTTACCGTGAATATTTTGCCATATGCCCAGTCAAGAATGAAAAGCGCATTCTTGTAAGATTGAGGGAAGTTGCTATCCGTTCCAAAAACAATTGCTGTCGGGGACCCTAAACCAATATCGAGATTGCTTGGCAAGCTATCCGGAAAATAGGCCGGCCATTTGTCCGTGCCCTGCCTCCATCCATAATCACCTCCTGAAACAACATGATTAATTCGGGTTGGCCGATACCAAGGAGTTCCTTTATCCCATTCCATGTCTGCATCAAAAACAAACAACTCTTCGTCAGCATTAAAAGCCAAACCATATGGATTGCGAAAACCTCCAGCAATCATCTCCCAGCGATTGCCGTGTCGATCAGTACGAATAATATGCCCAGCCGGAGGCTCGATCCCTTCATTGAACAACACACGATTCCAGTCACAAGGCAACAGTCGATCATGATCGTAATACCTGTAAGTTGACATTGAACTAGGTGAAAAATCTTTCGGTAATTTAACATCATTACCGTGCGCAAGGTAAATGTATCCGTCCGGCCCAAGAGCTATCGAGTTTCTGCCGTGCCCAACGCCGCCACCCGTTTCTTTCAGCAATCTAACTTCATTCAACCGGTCATCACCAGTTGTATCTCTCAACCTATAAAAGCCCTTCGAGTTATTTGCGTTAACATAAAGACTATCATATGCCCAAAGCAAACCGCGGCATTCATTAAGCTCGTTATTTATCAGCTCTATAGCTGAACGGTCAAAACGTCCTTCAGGCAAAGTCAGCCTAAGAATTCCAGGGCCTTCTCGTCCTATTAGAAGTCTACCTTTTCCGTCAAACTCTAAACTTACCCATGATCCTTCTGCCTTCGTGGCAGTTCTAATTAAATCAACCTCAAAGCCTGGAGGAGCTATGACATGACGTGCAGATGTAGCACGACGAGTTTTAAGCGCCTCTTTCCATTGATCATAGTCAACTCCATCAGGTCGCACACGACAACCAATTAGCAATAAAAGAGAAACAAAAGTTAATAGATACAAATAAAATCTCATTTAATTGGCATTCCAGACGCTAGAAGTAATGTTTTTTGAACTTCTAAATCATGCTCGTAAGACCAGTCAAAAGTTTTCTCACCTCTAATCACTTTCGCCAGATCTAAAAATTCCCCATCATATCTCCCTCCTTGCCTACCAGGTAGATCTACTGTTTGCGTTCCGCGCTTATAACCACCATGAGAATCATAAAGACTTAATTGCAGAGTCTTACCTGGTTCCATCGGGCGAATTTCAATAACACCCTTATCCCCTGCTATCTGAAACCGCCGTCTTGAAAACCCAAAATAATCTCGATGATTACAACGTACTGTAGCAGTTGCCTTTTCATATTGCAGTACGGCTAATTGATTATCACGCACTTCATCTCCCTGAGAGTTCACATTAAAACAATGAACAGATTTTGGTTCGCCAAGTACAAAAACCACCGAATCAATTAAGTGACACGCAAGCTCAAACATACCACCACCTTCATAACGTGCTAATTCTTTTCGCAGTGAAGATGAGGCCATCTTTCCCATCATCGCATCAACTTCCATTATTTCCCCTAGCCATCCTTCTTTAACTGCTCTGTACATGAATTGAAATGCAGGGTTATAACGAAGCATATACCCCATTTGAACAATTCGTTTTTTTTGTTTAGCTAAATTTAGCAATTCTTGAAAACCACTAAAATTTAAACCCCCTGGTTTATCATGATGAATATGCAAACCCGCACCGACTGCTCTTTTCGCTGCAGCAACTAATACAGGAACCTCGGTTTCAATTGCCACAGCTTCTAATCCTGGAGTTGATAGTAGGTCCTCCTCTGACATTCTCTTAACACCTCGATAAACTCCGCTATTAGGAATAGGCTTTGTTGCAGCCTCTTTTGGCTGTGCAATTCCTACTAAGTCAAAATCATTGGAGAGATTCCTTATTGCCCCAAGCTTTCCGGAGGCATGTGAATGACTAGCGCCAATCTGTCCAATTCGAATCTTCTTTTGTGCACCACGCAATAAATTTGGCATGGCCAACAGTGTTCCGGTCGAAGCACATATAAATTCTCTACGTCGCATTTCTCAATTGGATTAAATAAAGCCCTCTATGAAAACAAAAAAAATAGCTTTAATTGAAACTCATACTTGAAAATTACCCTGCCTCATCGCAAAACCCTTGCCGCTTTTACATGCTTTTAGGCTCGTTTAAGCGAAAAATCATGTCGAGCCACGATCATTTAACAGAAAACGACCCAATGTTTTCCGCAAAAAAGCGGTCTACAATTGAAATTATACGACGCGTGAGCTCGTATCTTTGGCCATACAAAGGACTAGCCCTAGCAACAATAGCTTGTGCAGTTGTTTCATTACTATGCGCTTTCGCATTTCCAAGGCTTACACAGTATATTATTGATGACGTAATATATGCTGGAGATACCAGCCAGCTTAATAATGCCATACTGCTATTGATCGCCGCATTTTTTCTCCGTGATTTTTTTAATAGTATACGGATTCAAGTAAACAACCATTTTGAACAAAACGTAGTATTTGACATGCGTCGAGAGGTCTACGCAAGACTCCAAAGATTACCCTTACAATACTATGACAAAAGAGCATCAGGAGATCTGATGACTCGAGTTATAGAGGATGTCAACGCTGTCGAACGGCTTCTAATTGACGGAACTGAACAAGGAACAGTATCGATTATTAGCATTTTAGGTGTTCTAACGATTCTGTTTATAACAAACCCACTATTAGCAGGGGTAGCTATGATTCCAATCCCACTTCTTATTATTGGTGCAATGTGGTATACACTTACCGCTCATAATAGATATAGAAAACAGCGCCAAGCCTCTAGCGCAATGAATGCATTACTAATGGACAACCTTCAAGGAGTCCGAGAAATAAAGGCATTTGGAAAAGAAAAACATGAGGACAATAGATTTACAGATCGAGCTGAAGCAATGCGACAAGGCACACTGACTATCATGCGTGCTTGGGCGTTTTACAATCCAACCATGAGCTTTGTCGCAGCTACAGGTACAGGCTTAGTTCTATGGATTGGAGGAGAACAAATAATGAACAACCAAATGTCAGTTGGAGAATTAGTAGCATTTCTTTTTTATCTTGCTCTTTTTTACGAGCCCATAAGTAAACTTCACGGCCTAAACCAAATGCTACAATCTGCACGTGCTGGGGGCGAAAGAGTATTTGATATACTTGATTCAACCGAAGAACGAAAAAATCTTGATAAGCTTAAGTTGCTACCAAATAAAGTAAGAGGCGAAGTTAGATATAACGCAGTGCATTTTGACTACAATAAAGATAAAACGACATTAAAGGATATCACCCTTTTAGCTAAACCAGGTGAAATGATCGCTCTAGTGGGCCCGACAGGAGCAGGAAAAACAACCCTCATTAATCTATTGCCAGCTTTCTACGAAACAAGCCACGGCAATATAACAATCGATGGTGAAAACATTGCCAATATTTCACTTGAATCGCTAAGAAAAAACATATCCACTGTTAGCCAAGAACCATTTTTATTTAACGGAACTGTTGGGGAAAATATTTCATATGGAAACTTAAACGCCAACCAGAATGAAATTATCGAAGCAGCAAAGGCAGCCAACTGCGATCAGTTTATTAACGATCTGCCTGAAGGATTTGACACAAAAGTAGGTGAAAGAGGAGTACGTCTAAGTGTTGGCGAAAAACAACGAATAAGTATAGCTAGAGCGCTACTAAAGGATTCCCCAATCCTTATTCTAGATGAAGCTACAGCAAGCGTTGACACGGCAACGGAACGCTTAATTCAACAAGCACTTGAACGTCTCATGTCAGGTAGAACAAGCTTTGTAATAGCACACCGATTAAGCACTATTCGGAATGCGGACCAGATACTAGTTCTTAGAAACGGCAAAATAATCGAACAGGGATCACACGATGAACTAATTAACCAACAAGGGCTCTACTCTCGATTAGCTCGAATTCAAAATACTACATTTATAGAAGAAGGCTTCGAGAAACTAGAATCAAATTACAAATAATATCTATGTCCACCATCGTCATCGCAACTCAAAATAATAACAAGGCCGATGAAATAGCAGCTATTATCAATAGTGAATACACAATACAAACACTAGCTGAATTCAATAATGTCCCAATAGTTGAAGAAAACAAAAATAGCTTCACTGAAAACGCAAAAAAGAAAGCTTGTGAAATTGCATTCTGGCTTGGGCATCAAACACTTAATAATATACCAGACTATGTTATAGCTGATGATTCCGGACTGGAAGTCGATATTCTTAACGGTCAGCCAGGAATACATTCTGCACGATACGCTTCTGATAAACAAAACAACAATGCTTCTGACAATGACAACAATACAAAACTACTTACAGAACTCGCAGGAGTGCCTGATCCTGAACGAGGTGCTCAATTCTGCTGTGCACTAGCTATAGTAACAGTAGGACAAATAGAAACAAAAACGTTCAAAGGCACATGCCGAGGTCGCATCAGTAAATCAGAAACTGGAAAACATGGCTTTGGTTATGATTCTTTATTTATACCAGACGGATACAGTCAAAGCTTTGCCGAGCTAGGACCAAAAACTAAGAATTTAATCAGTCACCGTGCCAAAGCCTTATCAAAATTGGCAAATTTTTTAAATAATCCTTATGAAGGAAGATAAAATTTTTATTAAGTTCGAATTGACTTATAAAAAAGAAGAGGATTAATTAAATCCATGCACATTCAAATAGTAAACTTCAACTTAAATGACTTATCTCATGAAGACTACGAAAAAGCCTGCAATGAGATAGCCCAGACATTTGCTGATTTACCAGGGCTGATTTCTAAACACTGGCTATCTGATAAGAACAACAACACATACGGAGGTATATATTTCTGGGAAAGCCACGAAGCCATGCAGAATTATCTCGAGTCTGATGTTTTCAGTGAAATTGCAAATAACCCTTCATTTAGTAACACCACTTCAAAAGATTTTGCTATATTGGAAGGCCCAACAAAAACAACTAGAGGAAACAATTAAACAAGACTATTTTTGGCCGGTTCATTTTTCAAGTAAACGAGGAGAAGATTTACTAACCCAACCAGCTTCGCGTTGCCCTTGCCCTTTCATTCCAACATCTCCAAGGTCCAACCTAGCCTTTTTCACATATTTAAGAAGTCGCTCAACAATCTCTGGGTTTTCAAGAGCAAGGTTTTCATCTTCATGGATATCAAGAGCGAGATTGAAAAGTTTAATAGACTGCCGACCTTCAGGTTTACCCCAATTACGCTTTTTACTATTCATCTGAACAAAAAGTTTCCAGTCACCTGAACGCACTGCCTGTAATTGATCCATTTGGTAGTAATAAAAAGCTTCGCGTGGATCAGAGTTTGTTTGCCCGTTAAGAATAGACCAAATATTTTTCCCATCAATTACCTTATCTACAGGCACACTCCCACCTGCCAAACTAGCCAATGTAGGTAATACATCAATAGTACTTGTAAGAGCATCACTACTTGAACCGGCTGGAATTTTCCCAGGCCACCTAACAATACATGGGACGCGCATGCCCCCTTCATCCGTACGCCCTTTGCGCCCGCGTAACGGTAAATTGCTACCCTGTTTTTCACGAGCTGACCCATTATCACTTGTGAAAAGTACTAAAGTTTCTTTATCAATGCCTAATTCTTTCAACACTTTAAATAACTGCCCCATAGACCAGTCGACCTCCTGTACCCAATCTCCATAAGCGCCATCTTTGCTCGTCCCTTGGAATTGCTTACCGGGCACAAGCGGCAAGTGCACGGCTGTATGCGGCAAATAAAGAAAGAATGAATCCTCGCTGTGCATTTTAATAAACTTTATCGCCTCTTTTGTATAAAGCTCAGTGATAGTTGTGTCACGTTGCACACTTTCCTCTATAACAATCAGGTCTTGAACAAGCGGCAAGGGAACATCCTTTCGATTCATATCATTGCTGTAAGGGATACCGTAATAATGATCAAAACCCTGATTAGTAGGCATGAATTTGGGATGGTCACCAAGATGCCATTTTCCTATACACATTGTTTCATAGCCTTGCTCTTTCAATATTTCAGCAACAGTCACTTCATCCGGATTGAGTCCTTTTCGAGCCGAAGGAAATAAAACACAGAGGTTTTTCTCATCTACATGCATGTTTAAACGCCTAGGATAACACCCAGTCATTAAACTTGCTCGAGATGGAGTGCAAACAGAACAAGTTGAATAAAAATCAGTTAGCCGAATCCCTTCACTAGCCATACGATCGAGATTTGGAGTCGTTTTATTCTTGGCTCCAAATGGACCTATGTCCGCATAGCCAAGGTCATCACAAAAGACGACAATGAAATTAGGTTTAACTGCAGCTTTTAGTTGTACTAAAGACAAAAAAAATGAAATCAAATAAATAAACCTCATATAAAAAAATTGTAAAAAAAAACACGAAAATAAATTTCGTGTTTTTTTAAATTATTCAGAAAACTATTTAGTCGAGCTCTTTGATTTTAATTTTTCTCCAACGGACTTCATATGGCCCTGACCCTCTACCAATACTATGAACTTGCAGCCCAATAAATCCTTTAGGATGACTTTTGTATTTCTCTTCGTGATTTAAATCAGATACAACCGCACCGTTTATCCAAACTTTTATATTAGCACCATCAGCCACAACTCGATATTTATTCCATTTCCCATCTTTAAAGTGTTTGTGAGGTTTAAGCTTGTCTGCTGGAGTCATCCAACCCCCTGCTGCTTCACCGTAAATATAACCGGCCTCGGCACCATTTTTACCACTAGCTTCAATTTCAACTTGCGGCCCATTTACACGACCCTTAGGACCCCCTTTTGTTTGAGAACGTATCTGCACGCCTGAATTGAGCTTATCATCTACCTTCACCTCAAAAATAAGATCGAAATTACCATACTCCTTATCACTGCATAAAAACGAATTGGGGCTACCCTCATTTGTTTTACCAACTACTGATTTCTTCTCAACTCGATATGTAGCAGTACCGTTTCGCTGAGTCCATCCCTCCAAAGTTTTGCCATCAAAAATGGCCTTGTACTTTTTATCCGCTGCATAATTAGATGCACTGAATAACAAGGAAAATAAAAGTGTAATTGTTAGCTTGTTCACGGCCAAACTCTTTAATACTTAACAGCTTCGAGTCAATGAAAAACTAATTAGATTCAAGGAACTTAATTATTTTAATGCTGGACTCCATATTAAAAGAACTATGATAAGTGGTACCGGCCACAAAATAAGCATTAGTAACGAAACCCAATATGGGAACCATTGTTTTGAGTCTTTAGATTCAGACATGATTATAATTAAATGGATAGAAATAACAAACGATCCATAAACAAATTGGCATCTTTTTGAAAAAAAATAAAGCTCATTTACCCTCAGAATCTACCCCATCATTACCACCAAGTTCTCGAAGTAATTTTGAAATATCTGTGTCAACTCCTCCACAACAAAATGAAAAATCCACTGGGGATCTACCTTGATTATCTAAAGCATTAACATCCGCACCATTATTTATCAGCAATTCAATTAATTCTGCTGGCCCCTTACTTGCTGCATTATGCAACGGAGTCCGCCCGATAAAGTTCTTTGCATTAATGTCTGCGCCTTTAGCTATTAATAATGAAACTATTTCTTGAGTCCCATCAAAAGCAGCAAAATGTAAAGCGGTACTACCATTTACATCAATGGAATTTATATTAGCTTTTTTTGATATTAATAATTCAACGAGATCCCCCTGCTCTTTCCAAACGGCAAAATGCAAAGGAGCCCACTTTAAAGGCCCAGCACTTTTGTCTACAGCTGCACCATTATTTATAAGCAGTTCAGCAATTTCATTGTGACCATTTGAAACAGCAAGACCTAATAAAGTTTTACCTCTATGGGAATCATCTACGCCAGCTGAATCGACATCTACGCCAGCTGATAAATGTAACTTTACAGTTTCCATATCCCCATCTACCACAGCTTCATAAACAGAAGGTTTCCCACACCCTATCAAAAAAATTAGGGTGATTAATTTAAATAAAATCTTTTTAACGGGAAACATAAT
>CEVU01027319.1_pt1 | contig 10472 bp, 3 predicted proteins | sample 427081 | NCBI WGS metagenome assembly CEVU01 (sample SAMEA2623868, study PRJEB7988) | marine metagenome | biome: marine biome (ENVO:00000447); feature: deep chlorophyll maximum layer (ENVO:xxxxxxxx); material: "saline water (ENVO:00002010), including plankton (ENVO:xxxxxxxx)" | depth 80 m | reverse complement strand
TCCAGATTACCTCCACGCCTTCCCCCTTTATACACAAGCTCTTTTTTGTCCGACTTGCCATCGCCGTCTGTGTCCTCATAAGAATACAAATCAAAAGTATCGGTTTCACGAACCACAACTTTATCTTTAGTTGTAGTCAATAACATCCGAGGCAAAACAAGACTGTCAATAAACACTGTGTGCTTATCCATATTGCCATCGCCGTTGGTATCCTCAAAACGAACAACTCGACTAGTGGCATCACGTTGGTTTTTACCATCAATGTCCTGCATATATGTGTTCATCTCAACAACGTAGAGACGCCCATTTGCATCCCATTCAATAATAACAGGCTCATTAATGTCTGGTTCACTAGCAACCAACTCCAATTTAAAACCATCCTGAAGCTTAATCCTTTTCATAGACTCCTCAGGTGTATGAAAATTTGGGATTGGAGGATTTTGGATTTCTTGCCCTGATACAGTTATTAAACTGCAAACTAAAAGTATTAATAAAATAAACTTATTCATATGGGATTATAAAAAATAAAATTCATTTATGTACAAAAAAGCGGGGCTAAAGCCCCGCAGAAAAAAATAAACTAATTCATTAGGCTATGATCTCGTTAATAGGATCACCACCCTCGACACCAACTAAACGTTGATCTAAACCACGATAAAAATAACTTAGTTCATTTGGATCAAATCCTAATTGTTTTAAAACAGTTGCATGCATATTCTTTACATGTAGAGGTTTTTCAACTGCAGCACTACCTAACTCATCTGTTTTCCCAAGACTTGTTCCCCCTTTAATCCCACCTCCAGCCATCCACATAGTAAACCCATAACTATTATGATCACGGCCTGTTCCCTTTGCATATTCAGCTGTAGGCTGGCGACCAAATTCACCTCCCCAAATTATAAGCGTCTCATCCAACATTCCACGTTGCTGCAAATCCTCAAGCAACCCAGCAATAGGCTTATCTGTATTACCCGCATGATAATTATGATTTTTAACCAAGTCACCATGGGCATCCCAGTTAGCATCATTGTGATTACCCCCAGAATAAATTTGAATAAATCGAACTCCACGCTCAACTAATCTTCGCGCGAGTAAACATTTCTTACCGAAATCACGTGTGCGATCTTGATTTAATCCATACAAATTTTTGACGTGCTCAGGCTCGGTATCAAAATCAACTGCCTCAGGAGCACTCATTTGCATTTTGTAAGCCAATTCATAACTAGATATTCGTGCAGATAATGCAGTGTTATCAATACGATCACTGAGATGTCGGCTATTATATTTATTTAATTTGTCTATGAGCATTCTCTGTTGATCACGACTCATATTACGGGCATTTTTCAGATCAAGAATCGGTGTCGAGCCGCTAGCATTCATAACGACACCTTGATAAGCAGCGGGCATGTATCCACTAGTCCAATTTTTGGCACCACTAATTGGGCCACCTGTTGGGTCTAACATTACCACATAACCCGGAAGATTTTCATTCACAGAACCTAAACCGTAATTAACCCAGGAACCCATTGAAGGACGCCCACTGAGAACACTACCTGAGTTCATATTTAACATTGCTGATCCATGAATTGGCGAGTCAGCTGTCATAGAATGAAGAAATGAAATCTTATCTACATGATTACCAATATTAGGAAATAAATCACTAACATGCTTTCCGCACTGTCCATACTGTTTAAAATCCCATTTCGGCCCCACTACCCTACCACCATTCTTTTTTCCACCTCGGCCAAAAGTCTTCACGTCTATAGTTTTACCATCTAGTGGATATAACTCAGGTTTATATTCAAAGGTATCGACATGACTAGGCCCCCCGTACATGAAAAGGAAAATAACGTTTTTAGCTTTGGCTGGTAGAGGCGGATCTTTCGGTGCCAGAGGATTTTGCCAGGGAGTTTTGCCGTCAGCTGCATTTGCCTGACTACGAATAAAACCATCCTTAGCCATCAACCCTGCCATCGCAAGTGATGTAAAACCACCACCTACCTGATGAAGATATTCACGTCGATTAAACTGTCCACAGAATGTGTTTTTTGGTCGATTATTGTTCATAGTAGATCGTTAAATTAATTATTTAGTCTAGATAAAGAAATTCATTTAAATTTAAAACTAAAAGGCAAAATCGCTGCATAGCTTGCTCTTTTGTTGCCTTAGATTTTTCTTTTAAATCCTTAATTAAGTCTAAACCGTCCTGAATATCAATTTCACTAGGTTTTCGATTAGTAGCATTATATAGCGCATGACTAACTTGCGCTCTAATATCATTAGGGGCTTTATTTTCTACATATTTAGCTAAGGTCTCTGCAGAGTCATTTAGAAACTTACTATTTAACAATGTTAAAGTTTGGGTAGGCACTGTAGTAACAAAACGAACATCACATGTATTGTCCGTGTCTGCCCAATCAAAAGCACTAAGAAATGGCTCGTGCAGGGAGCGCTTAACGTAAATATAAACACTTCTCCTATTACGATCCTCCTCAGATGAATTACCCCAAGCTCCACCAGGTCGGGATGATGTAGCAAGAACTTCTCGAGGGACTTCAGTGTAAATACTTGGACCTCCCATCTTGAGATTTAACTTACCTGAAAGATTAAGAATTGAGTCACGTATTTCCTCAGCTGATAAGCGACGCATATCATATCTCCAAAAGTAATCATTATTAGGATCTTTAGCTAAAGCCGGTTCATTACCTTTCGAATCCATTTGATAAGTCTTACTCATCATAATCAACTTGTGAATCCGCTTAAGCTTCCAACCTCCCGATATCAATTCACTAGCCAACCAATTTAATAATTCCGGATGAGTCGGTTCTTCTCCAAGAAATCCAAAGTTATTTGAGCTTCTAACAATACCTCGACCAAAATGATGTTGCCATATGCGATTAGACATTACACGAGCGGTCATTGGATTACCTGAACTTGCTATCCATTCAGCAAGAACTCGCCTTTTTCCTGTAGACTTCCCAACAGCATAATCATTTGGAATATGAGCAACTGGTGCAGCCAATATTTCCGGAAACGCTGGTTTTACCTCTTCACCCTTTAACGCCGGCATGCCTCGCCGCAATATCCACATTTTACGGCGGGAATCCTCAGCAACACCCATGGCATATTCTGTTTTTAATGTGATTTTTTGAGCCTGAATTTTCTCCAGACTCTCTATCAAACCCATATAATTATTCAAATTGGATTCCCCGAGAACATCCTTTCCATAAAGACGCGCCAAAACAGGAAGAGCCGGCTTGCTTTGATCCACTACTAAACCAGCATCAATATACTGACCTCCGCTTGTTTGTTTACAGTAAATTGCCAATGTATTTCTCCCAGTCTGAAAAACATCCAAACATTCTTTAGTAATATCAAACTCAGCATAGTTTTTACGATGCCCCGTAAATTCCTTTATTAGCTTACCGTTAAGGTAAACTTCCGCATCTTCATCATGATGAATTTTCAGTGTTAATTTCCCAGGAATAACATCTAGCCTAAAATCACGGCGCAACCAAATCTCTTTAGAATGCCACGGTGTTCTAACCTTGGCCCCAGGAGTTTCTGGCGAACCAAAACCACCCCGCCCCTTACGCCATTTACTATCATCAAATGCAATTTCGAACCAATTATCCTCGGGCTTGTCGAAAGAGAATTCCCAAACAACCCCCTTTCCACGAGTAGCATCTGGAATTACCCAATTGTTATTATTGCCTTTAGAAGCACCGGTTTGCAGTTTTAACTCTGGTCTGATTTTGGACAATTTAGCGACAAAATTTTCCTCAATAGGACTAATCTTAGCCTGAAGCTTGTTTATTTGTAACTGCTTTTGCTTAACCGCCCTATCATAAACCTCTTTTTCATCAGGATCACTTATGGGCAAATGATTGCGATTCCCCTTTCCGTGTCCCGAAATATCACTAAAGAACGAAAGCATGGAGTAATAGTCTCTTTGTGATATAGGATCAATCTTATGATCGTGACATCTCGCACAGCCAATTGTCATGCCAAGAAATGTCTCACCTGATGTTCTTAGAATATCATCTAAATACTCATACCGAGCTAGCTCGCGATCAGCTGGTTCATCATCCCAAATTCCAAGCCTATAGAATCCAGTAGCTGTAATGCTATCTTTATCCTTATCAGGCAATAAGTCACCGGCCAATTGCTCTTTTATAAAGCGATCATAAGGCTTGTCTTCATTAAACGCCCTAATAACATAATCGCGATATTTCCAGATAAGATCTTTCCGACTATCACGTTCATAACCATTCGTTTCAGCATATCTAACTAAGTCAAGCCAATGACGCCCCCATTTTTCTCCGTATTGATCTGAAGCCAACAATTTGTCTACTACCTTCTCAAAAGCATTAGGGGAATTATCCTCAACAAATGCATTTACGTCCTCTAATGAAGGAGGCAAGCCAGTCAATCCGTAATAAGCTCGTCTGATAAGTACTTGTTTAGAAGCTGGCCCATTAGGGAGAAGCCCCTTCTTTTTAAGATTGGAAAAAACAAAAGCATCAATACTACTTTTTTGCCATTGATCATTATCCGTTTTTGGAATAGCTGCCAAATTCCCGGAATTGAAAGCCCAAGCACTCTTTGTTCGCTTATTGATTTTATTTGTCGGCAATTCCGCATTAGCAACATCTATACCGTGAATTTCTTTAGCCGGATTAAACGGAGCGCCAAGCTTTACCCATTGAGTCAATAATGAAATTTGATCATCAGGCAGTTTTTCATTGGGCGGCATTTCATGATTCTCATCTTTCCAAGAAAGCATTGTTAACAATAGGCTTTCTTCAGGCTTACTAAAATTAAGTGCAGCACCAGATTCTCCGCCTCTTAATATTCCTGCCCGGCTAGTCAAACGCAACTCGCCTTTAAGCTTATTCTTTCCACCGTGACATTTGTAACAAGCCTTCTGAAGAATCGGATTAATTTTTTTATCAAAAAATTCAATCTTAGCTGCATCTGACAATTCAGCTCGCAAATGGTTTGTTGTAAGCGCAAATAATAAAAGCGCGAACAATCTTCTAAAAAGATAATTAAATAAAAAATCCAACATGAAGCTACCGTTTTCTTAAGCACAAATATAACGTCCATATATTTAGTCTCAAGGCCAAATCCAAGAAAAAAGACGATTCCTTTGGTTTGCCTTAACTTATAATGGAGATCTAAAATAGCGCAGATGCCAAAAACTTCGAAAATCTTTGAAGAACTCCTTAAAAATTACTTCAACAACTATTACGCGACACACCCTTCAGACGCGACGTATGTAGGCTTAAAATCTGGGGAAGGTAAAATGAACAGCGTTTCTTTTTCTTCACTGAATCGCCAACAAAAAAAACGTAAAGACGCATTGTTGAAACTTGATAAAATACCCCCATCCAATCTGTCAAATGAACAAAATTTGGATCGTTTGGCTTTCAGTTCTAGGCTTTTAAGGGAATGTGAAGACTTCGAACGAAAAAAACATGCTCTTCATCCTAAAGGTATAGACGAAGTTCTTGAATTTCTACTACAAGAATTGCAACGCAGTGAAACCGAACCAAAACGTGCAGCGAAAAATATTAGAAGCTTGCTAAAAGAGTCGCAACGTTATCTTAAACAAGCAGCAAAGCTAATCGACAAACCAGAACGCGTTTGGCTCAATATTATGATTTCTTCATTTAAAGCATCCGATTCATTCTTTGAAGCCCTAAAAACGTTTCTAAGAAATAACGGAAACGAACAAAAAGATAATTCTCTAATTAATTTATGCAAGAAAGCATGCAAGGGATATTATGAGAATATCTTAAAGAAGCCATTAGCGAATCCAGGTTCATTTGCTATAGGAAGCGAAATCCTTGAACGACGCATTCGAGATGAACTTGGCTTGGATTATACTGTTGGCCAAGTAGAAGCCATTGCCCTTTCTGAAATTGATCGCGTTGGAAACCAATTAAAAAAAGAGTTCACAAAACTTAAAAAGCACAACTCATCCAAATCTATCGTTGAGGTAGCCCGATCCCAATGGAAACCAAAGGGCAACTTACTAGATCTATACAAAAAAACTAACGATAAGATCATTCAAAAATTTAAAGCTGCAGATGCTATAACGTTCCCAAAAGGCGACTCATTAAAAATAACATTGGTTCCAGACTTTATGGCTCATGTTATTCCAATGGCAGCCTATTCTCCACCAGGGCCATTTGATAAAAGGCAACGAGGATATTTCTGGGTTAATGACTTAGGCTCAAAGAAAAAAAATAAAGACGAAAAACTAGCTGAACTACAACAACATTTCGGGTTAGAGCTAACATGCGCTCACGAAGCATATCCAGGTCATCATTTACAATTTATCACAGCAAACTCTCATCCTAGAAAATGGCGAAGAGTCTTTGACAATCATGCAATTTTTTATGAAGGGTGGACTTTATGGTGTGAGCAAATGAGCGTCGATCTTGGTATAATTAAATCACCCGAACTAAAATTGCAGCAATTACACGATGCTCTTTGGCGCTGCCATCGCATAATTGTTGATTTAAGGTTACAAACAAAAGCCTATAGCTATAATCAGGCGGTTAAACATATGCAAAAGCATCTCGGATTCACCAAAGCCAGAGCTGAAGCTGATGTTAACTGGTATACAATGAGCCCCGCAGTACCAATGAGTTACTGGCTTGGAAAACTTGAAAATGCTCGGTTATATAAAAAACTTGTTGAGGGTCGTAATTGGCCATTAAAAAAGTTTAACAATTGGCTTCTCAGTTTCGGAACACTTCCACAATCATGGATTGAAAAATACGGCTTAGAATAGTCCTTGATCCTAATATTTATTAATTATCTGCACAAACTTGCTAACAAGCTGCACCAAGGGCATGATCGACTTTTCTCATGAACCGATGGTCATATAACGCACAAAATCTTTTTAAACTAATACTATTTACAGCATTAGTTGCGTTTAGATTTTCTGCAAATGCCCAACAACCAGCTAACCGCTTAAATTACCTTGATGGCGAAGATCCATTTTATGTGGGGCTAAATTTCCCAAAACTAACAACTCCTCAATGGGTTGGTGAAGATGGCGTAGATGCAGTGGTTACACTTGGCATTGATGATATGCGAGACGTCTCAAGATATGAAAACTTTTGTCGACCTATCCTAGAAAGGCTTAAAGAAATTGATGGCCGAGCACCTTTAAGCATTTTCTCTAATGCCATAACGCCTACTGAACCTCATCTTCAAAAGTGGCTTAAGGAAGGAGTAACTCTTGAGGCTCACACACTTAATCATCCATGTCCAATTCTTGGAAAGCGTAATTTTATACCAGCTAAAAACACCTACCATGGAAGTGTTGATCTATTAAATAATATCGAAAACAACATCCCTGTTGCCTTTCGCACACCATGCTGTGACTCACAAAACACACCTAGCCCTCGAGTATTTTCTGAATTATTGATGCAGAATAATTCTGCAGGCCAATTCTTAGAAATGGATACATCGGTATTTAACATCTTCACTTCAGAGGATAAGTCTCTTCCTAGATCATTAACAATAGACAATGATGGTAAAAGCAAATTCGAAAAGTACGTTCCATTTGACTCTTACGTAGTAACAATAAAAAACTACCCATACCCATACCCAGTTGGAAACAAAATATGGGAGATGCCTTGCATGGTTCCAAGCGATTGGGAAGCACAGCATCTTCACGGAAACAGTAATCCCGTAACTGTTGAAGACTGGAAAGCAGCAATTGACGCGACCGTTATAAAGCAAGGGGTTTTCAATTTCGTTTTTCACCCACATGGCTGGGTAAGTAATGAACAGATGATTGACTGGATTGATCACATAACAAAAAGTCACGGCAAAAAAGTAAAGTTTCTTAATTTTAAAGAAGCTCGAGAACGCCTCACAAAAAATTTATTAGGAGGCCAGCCTCTAAAGGATATAAATGGACAAGATAATGGTGTAAGATTACTCGATCTAGACAACGATGGCTTCATGGATGTTGTTATTGGCAACGAACATATCCAACAAACAAGACTCTGGAATCCTAAAACACAAAAGTGGGAAATATCACATTTCCCATTTCGAATCGTCCAAAAAGATTCAAAGGGTAATAGCGAAGAAACAGGTGCTAAATTTGGGATTCTACAGCCTAACGGCTATGCCTCGGTATTCATCAGTAATAAATCGATCAAAGGAATCTGGGATTTCAATGGTAATACTTGGACTCAAAATAATACCAATATCAAAGGGCTAGAGCTTAATAAGCAAATGATTCAAACATCGGTTAATGGACAAGATAACGGCATAAGATTACGCGACACCAACAACGATGGGATTTGTGAAATTATTATCAGCAATTTTAAAGACCAAGGAGTTTTCTCTTGGAACAAAACTGAAAAAAAATGGATAAAACTAAAATTTAATCTTCCAAAAAGTGTAAGTATTACACGTAAAGACGGGCGAGATAATGGCGTGCGTTTTGTGGACATAAACGAAGACAATTATTTAGATATAATTCACTCAAATGAGAAACGATACTCGCTTCACTTATTTGTTCCAAACCCAATTCTAGGTTGGAGAGTTGGCTGGTCACGCGAGGTTATGTCTGGTCAAAGAAGTGACGCTAAAGCCATTCCGATGATTGTTCGAGGAGGCGAACATAATAATAATGGTGCTTGGTTTCACTCTCGTCATCTCTGGGTGCAAAACGAAGATACGGCTCATTTACCTAATTTAGTTGATCGACGTTCATTCGAAGAGCTTCTACAAGGCTCCATCCCTTTACCTAAGTCTCCAAAAGAATCAGCTAAAGCCATACAACTCCTCCCCGGTTACAAGGTAGAACTAATGGCTAGTGAACCATTAGTATTGGATCCAGTTGCATTTGAATGGGACAAGGAAGGCCGCCTGTGGGTGGCAGAAATGGCAGACTATCCGCTTGGATTAGACAATAAAGGAAAGGCAGGAGGGCGTATTCGAATACTTGAAGATCAAAACAATGATGGAAGATATGATCATTCAACTGTTTTCCTTGATTCCCTTCCATATCCAAGCGGCGTAATGCCTTGGAGAGATGGCGCTCTTATTAGCGCCGCTCCGGATATCCTTTTTGCAAAAGATAAGAATGACGACGGAAAAGCAGATGAAGTTAGAGTTCTCTTCACTGGATTTGGCCAAGGTAATCAACAACACCGAATGAATGGATTTGAGTATGGGTTAGATAATTGGATATATGGAGCCAACGGAGATAGCGGCGGCACCATTAAATCCGAAAAAAACAATATCCCTGTTAATATTAGAGGACGCGATTTTAGATTTCGCCCCAAAACATTAGAATTCCAAACTCAAGCGGGACAAACTCAATTTGGTCGAAGGCGTGATGACTGGGGCAATTGGTTTGGCAACAGCAACTACAGTCTTGGGTGGCATTATAAATATCCAGAGCAATATATAAGACGCAACGACAAACTCATCATTTCTAATAATCGTCAACACATCGGAAACTACGATCGATCACATATTATCAAATTTATCAGTAAACCCTTACAACGTTTCAATCTTGTTGGCGCTGAAAATCACATTACTGCAGCAAATAGCCCCACTCCATACCGTGACAATTTATTCGGAGCCAACTCTGATCAACTTTTGTTTATTAGCGCTCCTGCTTATAATGTGATACGCCGAGAAATACTTAAACCCGATGGTATTAGTTTTCTTAGCCACCGCCCAGAACAAGCAGGGAGTCAAGAATTCATAGCTTCTAAAGATTCATGGTTTCGACCAACAATGCTAAAAACTGGGCCTGATGGTGCGCTTTGGATCGCAGACTTTTACAGACTTGTCCTTGAACACCCTGAATGGATTCCAGATGATGTTGAGCAAAAACTTAAACTTCGTTCCGGCTCAGACCGAGGCCGACTATACCGTGTATACCCAACCAAAAGTACTCCTAGAGATATCCCCAACTTATCAAATAAAACAATACCTGAATTAGTCGCAGCGCTTGAGTCTTCTAACGGCTGGAAGCGAGATACTGCACAGCAAATATTGGTCAACCAAAACGACCCATCCGCAGTAACACATTTGGAAGAATTACTAAGGGAAACTAAAAACCCAAAAGCACTCTTACACGCTCTCTACGCTTTAGACGGAATTAATAAAATAAGACCGAATCATTTGATAATAGGTTTAACTAACTCTCATCCAGGTGTTCGTGAACATGCAATTCGTTTATCAGAAAATTTATTTAAAAAAAATGAAGTAGATCCGATAGAAGAAGCACTAAACCAATTGGTGAAGGATTCTAATCTGCGAGTCCGCACGCAAATAGCCTTTTCTTTAGGAGAGTGGAAATCTCCTACTGCAGGGAAATTACTTGTAAAATTAGCAAGAGATTGTTCAGAGGCTCCGGATCTACAAATAGCAATTGCCTCATCAGCTAAAGGGCATTCCGTCAAAATTTTAAAGGGAATTTT
>CEVU01027312.1_pt1 | contig 10505 bp, 6 predicted proteins | sample 427081 | NCBI WGS metagenome assembly CEVU01 (sample SAMEA2623868, study PRJEB7988) | marine metagenome | biome: marine biome (ENVO:00000447); feature: deep chlorophyll maximum layer (ENVO:xxxxxxxx); material: "saline water (ENVO:00002010), including plankton (ENVO:xxxxxxxx)" | depth 80 m | reverse complement strand
TAAATGTTTTTGATATTGAAGCACTTTCAAATATTAGTAAGTCTAACGATTTACTTTTAGTTGTTGACAACACATTTGCTTCTCCTTATTTACAAAATCCTTTAGAATTAGGTGCTAATATCGTTATGCATTCCGCTACAAAATATTTAGCCGGTCATAGTGATGTCGTATTGGGTGCTCTGATGTTAAATGATGATGAAATTGCTGAAAAATTATACTTTATTCAAAATTCAAGTGGCGCGGTACCTGGACCTCAGGACTGCTTTTTAACTCTTAGAGGAATCAAAACATTACATGTTAGAATTCAGAGACATTGCGAAAATGCTCATAAAGTTGCACATTTTTTAAACGATCATGAAATGGTGGAGAAAGTATACTGGCCTGGTTTAGAAACTCATAAAAATCATGAAGTTGCAAAAAAACAAATGTCTGACTTTGGAGGAATGCTTTCGTTTAGAATTAAAAACTACACCAAGGATCAAACAGTCAAATTTTTAGAAAGGCTTCATTTATTTACTCTTGCAGAATCACTTGGAGGAGTTGAATCATTATGCGGTCATCCTGCTACAATGACACATGCTAGCATCCCCAAAGAGGAAAGAGAAAAGTCAGGAGTTACAGACTCTTTAATAAGATTAAGTGTTGGTATTGAAGATTCAGATGATTTAATCGATGACTTAAAAAATGCATTTTTATAAGATTGTTAATTAATTCCATTTTTTTTGTTAAAACAACAATTTTAAATTCATAATTTTATTTAGTATTTAATTTCATCCGTAAATAGGATTATAAAATTATTAATTATGAAAAGAAAGATAGATGCATTTTTAAAGATTGTTCGTAAAAGAGACGGTCATGAGCCAGAATTCATGCAAGCTGTTGAGGAAGTAGCGGAAACAGTTATTCCTTATATATTAGAAAATGATATTTATCATGGGAAAAATATTCTTATGAGAATGTGTGAGCCTGAGAGAGCCATAACATTTAGGGTTTCTTGGATGGATGATAAGGGTGAGATTTGGGTTAATAGAGGATATAGAATTCAAATGAATTCTGCAATTGGACCATACAAGGGTGGATTAAGATTTCATCCAAGTGTAAATATGAGTATTCTAAAATTTTTAGCTTTTGAGCAAGTCTTTAAAAACAGCCTAACAACTTTACCAATGGGTGGAGGAAAAGGAGGTAGTGACTTTGATCCTAAGGGGAGAAGTGAAAGTGAAATTATGAGATTTTGCCAGGCATTTATGACTGAATTATACAGACATATTGGACCAGATACTGATGTTCCTGCTGGGGATATTGGTGTTGGTGGAAGAGAGATTGGATATATGTATGGTCAATACAGGAAATTAGCTAATGAGTTTACTGGGGTTTTAACTGGAAAGGGGATTACATGGGGTGGATCGTTAATAAGACCTGAAGCCACGGGATATGGTACTGTCTATTTTGCACAGGACATGCTTGCTTCTGTTAACGATGGTATAAAAGGAAAAAAAGTTGTTATTTCTGGATCTGGAAATGTCGCACAATATGCTGCTGAAAAGATTTTACATTTTGGCGGAAAGGTACTTACAATGTCAGACTCTTCCGGCTACATATACGATTCATCTGGAATAAATGAGGAAAAATTAAAATTCATTATGTATTTAAAAAATGTCCAAAGAGGAAGAATTAGCGAATATGTAAAAAAATATCCAAAGGCTGTATTTAAAAAAGGAAAAACTCCGTGGACAGTACCTTGTGAAATGGCTCTTCCTTGTGCTACACAAAATGAATTAAACGAAGAGGATGCAAAAAAGCTTGTTGCTAACGGATGTAAATGCGTGAGTGAAGGTGCTAACATGCCTTCTACAAAGGGAGCCGTAGACTTTTTTATAAAATCAAAAATATTATATGCACCAGGTAAAGCTTCAAATGCAGGAGGAGTTGCCACATCAGGACTAGAGATGACTCAAAATTCATTACGATATAATTGGTCAAGAGAAGAGGTTGATGAAAAACTTAGAGAAATCATGTTAAGTATTCATAATTCATGTATTGAACATGGAAAGCAAAAAAATGGATATGTTAATTATGTTAAAGGTGCCAATATTGCTGGATTTGTAAAAGTTGCAGATGCTATGATTGCTCAAGGGGTAATTTAATTATATATAATATATATTATACTGGTATATTTGTCGTTTATTACTTATAAGTACTGGTAATTTCATGTCAAAAATTAGATTATTTTTTTCTTTATTATTTTTTACTGTTTCATTTTTTGCTCAAGAATCTAGTAAATTATCAATTGAGTCTTCAACTAATGGTAACCCAAACTGGGATACATATTATTCATACAATTATATTTCTGGAATTGCTAAAGGTGATGGAAATATTTACTTTTCTTCCACAAATTCAATTTTCTCCCTTTATTCAATTTTATTTCAAGAAGAAAAATATGATACTTTAAGTGGATTGTCAGGTGATGAAATTTCTGTATTTCACTACAGTCTGAGTAAAAATTTAATTGCTATTGGATACAAAAATGGACTAATTCAGATTATTGACCTTAATTCAAGTGAAATACTTAATGTTTATGATATATTAAATAAACCAACGATCCCCCCAACAAATAAGCAAATTAATAATTTTACCGAAAGAAACAACCAATTATTTATATCTACTGATTACGGTGTTTCTATTTACAATTTAGATGCATTTGAATTCGGAGACACTTTTTATATAGGTGATTTTGCAGGTCTCTTAAACATATCCAATACCCTTTTTGATGATAATTATATTTATGCATCTAGTAGTGATGGGGGTGGAATTAGAAGAGCTAGTTTAGATTCAAATTTGATCGATTATAATAATTGGGAAGAGATCTATTCAGGAAATTTTAGAGGTATACTTTCGATTAATGGGGAAGTCTTTTTTTATGACGATCAAAATATCTACAGCATAAACAATACCCAGATTAATAATGTTTTAACCATAGATTCTAATATATTAGATTTAACTGTAAGTGATTCCAAAATAATTATTACATCTGAAAATCAATGCCTAATATATAACGATCAGCTTAATGAGCTTTTACTGTCAATTGACGCAGAGGATTACTTGACTAGTTTTAATAACGCAATTATACAAGGAAATGATATTTTTATAGGAACATCAAGCATGGGGGTTTTAAAAGTAGAAAATTTTAACCCAAGTCTATTTTCTCATCTTCTTCCCAATGGTCCTTTAGAAAATAATATTTTTTCTGTAGAATCTTTAAGTAATCAAACCTGGGTTTCCTATGGTGATTACACAGAGTATTTTAATCCCTATCCGTTAAAATTTAACGGTATAAGTAGCTATAGCGAATCTTCAAATAATTGGATAAATATCAGTAAAGATAGCATATCAAATCAAGCGGTAAATCTCAATAATATTGCAATAAGTCCTTTTAATAATAAAGTTTTTGCAAGTTCTTTCCACGGTGGTTTATTGGAGCTTGAAAACTATTCTCAAAGCAATTTTTATAATGAGGTGAATAGTGGATTAGAATCTCTAACTACATCCGATCCCCAATATCGAAGTATAAGAATCTCAGACATAGAATTTGACGATAATGGACTATTATGGATTCTAAATTCAAGAATTGATAGCCCTTTAAAATCATTTAATTTAGAGTCAAATAATTGGAACAGTTATGATTTTACTCAGATTATTAATGATGGATTTCAAGACGAACTTGGGTTTAATGATATAGAGATTGATGATTATGGAAATAAGTGGATTGCCAGTTTGAGATCAGGCCTAATTGGGTTTAACGAAAATTCAGGCTCATCAATTCAAATTAGAAAAGTTTATAGTCAGGATCAGTCCAATATGCCGTCTTCAAATGTAAAGTCCATAGCTGTTGATAATAACAATCATTTATGGATAGGGACAATACAAGGTTTAAGAGTTTTATATAATACTTCAAACTTTTTTGAGTCTTCTGTAGTCTCTACACAGCAGATTGTAATACTTGAAGATGGAATTCCAAGAGAGCTATTAGAACAACAGTATATTTCAGATATCGAAGTAGATGGAGCCAATAACAAATGGGTTGGTACTATAGGGTCAGGAGTATTTTATTTTTCTCCTAACGGACAACAAACTATTTATCATTTTACTAAAGAAAACTCACCTTTACCTTCGAATAATATTAATGATATAAGTGTAAATTTATTAAGTGGTAAAGTGTTTTTTGCAACCGATAAAGGACTTGTGAGTTATAATACAGGAAGCTCATCGGCGCTAGATAATTTTTCAAATTCTTATGTGTATCCAAATCCTGTAAGGCCATCGTTTAATATGGCATTTGATAAAATAAAAATTGATGGATTAACTGATAGTGTAAATATTAAAATCACTGATATTGAAGGAAATTTAGTGGCAGAGGCTCAATCTAACGTAAACAAGAGATATAATGGTTTTAATCTTGAAATTGATGGTGGAACTGCCTTCTGGAACGGAAAAAATTTAAGAAATGTTAATGTTTCATCAGGGGTTTATATAATTATGTTGTCTGACTTAGACACATATGAAACCAAGATTTTAAAACTTATGGTAGTTAGGTAATGATTATTTCAACAACTGGAATTGTATTAAATAAATTTAGGTATAAAGATACCAGTCTTATTGTAAGAGTAATAACTAGAGACACTGGATTGTGTTCTTTTATTGTAAGAGTTGGAAAGGGAAAAAAGAAAAAAAATATTTTTAATTACTTCCAGCCGTTATCAATAATTGAAATTGAGTATGATTCAAATAATAAAAGAGATTTACATTTTTTCAAAGAAGTAGATTTAAAATTTAATTTCAAATCAATTCACAGTAATCATAAAAAATCTGTAGTAATCATGTTTTTATCTGAAATTTTATCAAAAACATTAAAATTTCAAGGAAAAGATTTACAATTATATGATTTCATCGAAGCTTCCATAACATATTTTGATGAAAGTGAATTTACCCCATATTTCCATTTAATATTTTTGATTAAGCTTACAAAATATTTAGGATTTTATCCAGACACTAATAATAAACAGTATACTTCTTTTGATCTAGAACAAGGTTTTTATTCTGATTCAGAAATTGGCGGTTACTTATTAAAAGAAAAAGAACTGGAATCTTTTAATGATATTTTAGGCACAAATTTTGATGCTAGTAATGAGCTAACCTTATCATCTATGCAACGAACTAAAGTAATGGATAATATTTTATTATATTATAAACTTCATATTGAAAATTTTGGTTCTATTAAATCCTTAGATGTTCTCAGAAAAATTTTTGAATAGTGTTAAGAATTATCATTCTTTCAATTTTATTTTTACCCTCATCTTTTGCTCAAATTGTAAATATTGTAGACGAAAGTAATAGTCCAATAGCCGGAGTCTCATTTTATACGACTGATAATGTGTTTGTTTCCTCTGACGATCAAGGGAATGTAAATCTTGATAAATTTTTTGATACAGATACCATTGTTATACAACAATTTGGTTTTGTCAAAAAAAAAATTATTAAATCCCTTATTCCAAATAAAGTAATATTAAATTATAATAACGAAATATTAAATGAAGTAGTAATCTCCGCCTCAAAATTTTCTCAAAAATTCAGAGAAGTCCCAAAAAAAGTTACACAAATTAATAAGTCAACTATTGAGTTTACAAACCCAATGACTAGTGCTGATTTATTAGAAAGGGGTGGCAATGTTTTTATTCAAAAAAGTCAGTTAGGAGGAGGAAGCCCAATGATTAGAGGTCTTTCAACAAATAGGTTGGTTTTGTCGGTTGACGGGGTAAGATTAAATAATGCGATATATAGGGGAGGAAACATACACAATGTTATCTCAGTTTCTCCGATGAATATTGAGAATACAGAAATAATAATGGGTTCTGCATCAGTATTATACGGAAGTGATGCAATCGGGGGAGTAATGAATTTCTACACAAAAAATCCAGTTCTTTCAAAGGAAGAATCACAAAGATTTGATATAAATATTCATTCAAGATATTCCTCAGCTGCAAGCGAAAAAATGTATCATTTTGATATTAATTTTGGTTTAAAAAAAATAGCATTCTTTTCAAGTATTTCAAAATCTGATTATGGAAATTTATTGATGGGTAGTAATGGCCCCTCAGAATACCTTAGGCCAAATTATGTTATTCAAAATTCTGCTGGAGAAGACATAATCGTAAATAACTCTAATCCAAAGCTTCAAAGAAATACGTCTTATGATCAGTTAAATTTTTTACAAAAGGTTTTATATAAGCCAAATAAAAATTTTCAATATGACCTGGGTATTCACTTCTCTAAAACAGGAGATATTCCAAGATATGACAGATTGATTAGGCAAGACCAAAATCTAGATTTGGTTTATGGCAATTGGTTTTATGGCCCCCAAGAATGGCTATTGATTAATAATCAAATTGCTATTAATTCAAAATCAAACAATGTTTTTGATAAATTAAAAATAACATTTGCTAAACAAAAATTTTCAGAATCTAGAAATAGTAGAAAGCTTAATGCTTCAAATTTAAATTCTAGAGAAGAGAAGCTAGATATTTTATCACTAAATATTGATATGATAAAAAATCTAAATTCAAATTCTGATTTAACATATGGATTAGAATATATAAACAATAAAGTTGAGTCACTTGGGTCAAGTACCAATATTTTTGATTTATCAGTTAATTCTATTTCTTCAAGATATCCTAATAATTCATCCTTACAGTCATTTGGCACCTACATGAACTATAAGAGTAAAATTGTTGATGATGTATTTTTTCAAAGTGGAGTAAGATATAGCTTAACAAGACTTCAAGCAGATTTATCTCAGAATAATATATTTTATGATTTTCCATATGGAAATATAAATTTAGAAAATGGTGCCTTTGTCGGAGGTATTGGCTTGAGTTGGGTCAGAAATATTTATAATAATTGGAAATTCAATATAAATACTGCCTTTAGGTCACCTAATATTGATGATGTTGCAAAAGTATTTGACTCTGAGCCAGGAAATGTTGTTGTTCCCAATCCCGGTTTAAAACCTGAAAGATCTTTTGGAATTGAGTTTGGGGGATATTTTAGAACAAAAAACAATATCGAATTAGACTTTTCAACATACATAACTTATTTATATGATGCATTAATAAGAGATGACTTTACTTTAGAAAACGGCATTTCTCAAATTATTTATGACGGAGAGTTATCTCAGATTCAAGCATTACAAAATGGTTCTAAATCTCTAATATATGGGTTTGAGTTTGGTGCAAATATGATTATAAACAAAAACTTAAGTTTAAAGTCTCAGTTAAATTTAATTGCAGGACATGAATTAAATGAATTGCCTTTTGCATTGCCTGTAAGACACATTCCTCCAAATTTTGGTAATATCCATTTAATATTTAAAAAAGGCAAATTAAGTTTCGATGCATTTGTTAATTTCAATTCTGAAATATCATATAACGATTTAGCAGAATCTGAAAGAGCTAAGCCCTATCTATATGCCTTAGACAAAAATGGCAATCCATATTCTCCTTCCTGGATAACTTATAATCTTAGATCAAAATATTTACTTTCAGACAAATTAAACTTCACTCTTTCATTTGAAAATATTTCGGATAAATTATATCGACCTTACTCATCTGGAATTTCTGCTCCTGGATTAAATTTTATTTTTTCTGTAAATTATGCATACTAGTTTTAGCAAAGAAGAAAAATTAATTCTTGAAAAAATAAAATCCTATTGTCAATATCAGGAAAGGTGTACAAAAGAGGTTAGAAAAAAATTATACACACTTAAAGTAAGTACAGAATCCACAGAAAAAATTATTTCTTTTTTAACAAATAACGATTTATTGAATGATGAAAGGTTTGTAAAATTTTTTATTCAAGGAAAATTAAGAATTAAAAAGTGGGGTAAAATAAAACTAAAATATGAACTTAAAAGTAGAGGTATTAATTATCAAATAATTGAGACTTCTATAAAGAATATTTCGGATGACGAATACATTTCATATTTTGAGGAATTCTCGTCTAATAAAATTAAATTCTTAAAGGGAACTTTGGAGCAAAAGAAAAGATCCTTCATTAATTACTTTACCTACAGAGGCTGGGAAAATGACCTTATCTATCAAAAATTAAGAGATATTAATTAATAGAGTATTTAATTCCAACTAAAGAATTGAATCCAGGCATTGGTACTAAATTTGTCTCTGTATAATCTTCATCTAAAATATTATTTAATATAATTGACAAAGTGAATTTCTCATATATATAAGAGGTTCTGAAATCTATAACTGTATAACTTTCATTGTTTAGCCTTTCAGAATTTTTAAAAGTTAAAGTTGAAGAAATAAAATCTCTAATTTGAAACATGTATGTAGCTGTTATCTGATTTTTTAATGAATTTAAAGCATACCTTGAAAAAGTAAAATCAGTTTCTAAAAGATCGTCATTAATGTTACTGTATCCAATATTTATACTTTGAGGTCTAAATGCACCCAAATAGAATTTGTAACCCATATTTAATTCAAAACCATTTGTGGTTATTTCTCTTATATTGTTTGCTTGCCAAGGCTCAGCTTCATTATTCCTAACATAATCAATTATATCTGACGCATCCCTTTGATATAAAGACATACTAAGATTGAAATTACTTTTTAAATATTTTAATCCAATTTCTTTGGTAAGTGCTTTTTCAAGTTTTAAGTTTTCATTTCCTAGTGTGGTAGGACTTGAATAAAATAAATCTGTATAGGTTGGTATTCTATATGTGTATCCAACATTGCTGTATAGTTTTAGGTTTTTCTTAAATCTATAACCTAAATCCATTCCTGGGTAGAAAAACAAATTATTGAAAAAATTATTTTGATAATTCAGCCTTGAGGAAACATCTGAAAAATATGTAATAGCAATTCCAGGTGTTAAATCAATTTTTTCATTTTGAAATTTAATTTGTTGTTCAATAAACATATTTAACATAGTTCTATTTCTATTACCAAGATTATTGCTGGTTAAGGAAACTTTTGATAAATCAATTCCTAACCCTAAATTACCTATGGAGTTTGAAGTAGAAGCATTGACTTCAATCCCAACTTTATTAGAAATATGCAGGTTTCTATAGACGGAAGGATCTTGTCTTAAATATACATACATATCTTGATTTCTTTTCCAATAAAGTTTTGGCTTGATAATTAGATCATCTTTTTTGAAGGCGGTTGTTAGTCCGATTATACTTGCCTGAGTTTCTTCATATTGATCGATAGCCTCAGGACTTGCATAGAATCCATTTGCACCAAATTTTCTTTCATTAAATGCTCCGATAGCTGACACCTTTTGATCCTTTATTTTAAAATTACTTTTAATGAATAATTCATCATTCTTAAAGTCTGTATTATATCTATAGCCCTCAGATTCTTTTCTATTGTAATTAAATAATATATCTGAGTTTTCAAGTTTTCTTTGAACTGTTAAGCTTCCTCTTTTTTGATCAAAAGAACCACCTGTAAGCTCTACACTTAAATTATTTTTAATATTCTTTTTTGTAATAATATTTACAGCTCCTGTAAATGCATTTTGTCCATATATTCTTCCTGCCGATCCCTTCGTAATTTCTATTCTTTCTATCACCTCTAACGGCAGTGTCATATTCATTGTGTGGTGACCGGTTTGTGGGTCTTCTACTTTTATTCCGTCAATTAATAATAATGTTTGGTCAAATGAGCCACCTCTTATATAAAGATCTGCTTGCATCCCTTCAACCCCTCTTCTTCTGATGTCTATACCTGCTATTTGTTGTAATAATTCACTAACATTAGTAGCTGTATTATTATTAATTTGTTCTTTAGAGATGCTTATAACGCTAATGGAGTTTTGTAAGCTTTCAATTTCAATTCTAGGACTAGAAAGTATCTCAACTTCGTCTAATTGTATTTCATCTTCACTTTCTTGCGCATTTAAGTGTGTTACAAATGTGTTAAAAATTATAATTGATAAAAGTAATTTTTTCATTATTTATTTCATATGATTATCTTTTTCAAAAGTACTTATTTTGGATCTTGTAATCAAACTATTTTTTGTTAAATAAGTTCTTGATTTTTTACAATTTTTAAATTGATAAAAACTTATATTTATAATGATGTTTGCCCTAATAGATTGTAATAATTTTTATGTCTCCTGTGAGAGAGTTTTTAACCCAAGCTTAAATGGTAGGCCTGTTATTGTTTTGTCAAACAACGATGGTTGTGCTATCTCCAGGAGTGATGAGGCTAAGAAATTAGGTATCCCAATGGGTGCGCCTATTTTTAAACACAAATCACTTATAAAAAAACACAACATTGTTGTTCTATCTTCTAATTACCCTTTATATGCTGACATGAGTCATCGTGTTATGAATATTATTTCTGACTTTACACCTGATATTGAAGTATACAGTATAGATGAAGCTTTTTTAAAGTTTAGTGGTTTTGATAATATTGATCTTTTCA
>CEVU01021938.1_pt1 | contig 10514 bp, 8 predicted proteins | sample 427081 | NCBI WGS metagenome assembly CEVU01 (sample SAMEA2623868, study PRJEB7988) | marine metagenome | biome: marine biome (ENVO:00000447); feature: deep chlorophyll maximum layer (ENVO:xxxxxxxx); material: "saline water (ENVO:00002010), including plankton (ENVO:xxxxxxxx)" | depth 80 m | reverse complement strand
TTTTTTTTATAATCAATATTACAACTAAAATAATAAAATTTCACTTTTTTGTATATTTAATTCCCTCAATATTGTACTCATGAAAAAATGTATCTGTTTAATAATTAGCTGTTTAATTCTGTCCTGGGGGAATACTCAGGAAAATAAAGGCTTTTATGGTCAAGAATTGCCATCATTAGATATGACATTAGATTTAAGTCAGTTCTGTGGTTCTGAATACGATTCCGATGGTTATCAAATCCGCTTATGCCTCCCTTTTAGTATGGTTGTTCCTAAGGGAACCCGACTAATAAGTAATGAAACATGGGATACGCGAATTACTCTAAGAGAAAATGAAGATGATAAGGAAAAAAACTTTAGCATTAATATTAGTGAAGAAACTCCACCTCCCTACAGAGAATGGAAAAGCAAAGAAGTTTTAATCAAGGAATTTAAAGAGTCATGGGAAGAAGGAGGCTCACTTAATTCAAATTTCAGAGGATTTACTCATGAGGATGAAAATGGTTTCATTGTAAGAACAAAATTTTGGGGGGCTATTTGGAATGAAGACGGGAGCATGAAAGAATTTGAATATCATTTTTACTTTGTGGCAGATAATGGGGAAGTATCTTTTTCCTTTGAAAACGAAAGAGGCTATATGTATTCAGAGGCTGAAATTAGACTGATGTATGAATCACTTAAAACCATTAATTGGAATTAGTTATTAAATTTTTTAAAAGGATAGACAAAAAACCCTCCTAGTGGAGGGCTTATATTTTCCTTTAATTATAGATCTTAAAAATCCATCACACGGACAGAGAGAGTCGTATTAACAACTTTTCTTATCCCTGAAACATTTTTTGAAAACTCTGCAAACAAAGGATCCGCAAACATTTGCTTTGTCCTTGTCAATGCTTCTTCTATACTAGGAGAACCTATCCAAACAAAGTGGGAGAATTCAGCTGTTTTCCCAACTATAGGGTAAGCTAATCCATAAGAATTCTTTTCGAAACCAAGCTTTTTTGCCATTTTCTGTGAGAAACTTTTAAACTCCTTTAAATATGCTGCTGGGTCAGTAACTTCCATTTGATATAACATGAAGGCGTTATCATTTGCCCAATCGTTTTTATACCAAACTGGAGTATTTAATGCTTGTGAAACCGGCTCAGAAAACTTAGCAAGTTTTTCACCAAATAGCTGGGCGTCAACAGACATTACCCAAGTACTAAAAAAAGCAGCAAAAGCTTTTTCATCTGGGAAACAAAATTGAACAGAATGAGTTGCTTTATTTGTTCCGTTAAATTGATATGCAAAAAGAGATTTAGTTCCTTGAATGTTTTTGCCCCATCCTGTTTCCATCATCCCTTTTAAAGTTGAAACTACCATTTCCGGTTCTTTAGCTTCAAAATCAAAAAATGTGCAATACTGAGAGTTTGCAAAAAATCCACTAAATAAAAATAGAGTTAGAATTAATTTTTTCATTTTTAATTAATTATGGTTAATAATTTGCAAGATACAAATAACAGTCGTCCCTGTATTAAAATAATTTATATTCCCGATTTATAAATTAACTCATGGGGTTTGAAGAGTAAAATGAAAAGTGGCTATGCCGATCAAATCTGGATTGCTAAATTGATCAAAACTTATAATCACCTGCCTCCTGGAGGACAATTTTTTCTTAAAAAATCAGTAAACATTAGCTTCACGTGGGGATATGCGCCATTTTCTCTAATCCCATGAGATCTGTTAGGATATGAGACCATGTAGAATATTTTTTTATGCTTTATTAACTCATTAGCTAACATTTCAGCATTTTGGTAATGTACATTATCATCTCCTGTACCATGAATATATAGTAGGTTTCCTTTAAAATTTTTAGCATATTTAATTGGAGATCCGTCAATATAATCCTGATAACTTTCTTTTGGATCACCCATATATCTTTCCTGATAAATATTATCATAAGTTAACTGATTTGCAACAGCGGCAACTGCAATTCCTGTATGAAAAATTTCTGGATACTGAAAAAGACAATTAAGCGCAGCGGTCCCTCCTCCGCTCCAACCATGAACTGCGACTCTTGATTTATCTATAAAATCATATTTTTCAAAAACTGCCTTTGCTCCCATGGCCATATCTCTTACATTTAATCTGCCAATTTTTCTATAAATAGCTTTTCTCCAAGCCCTCCCTTTTGGCGATGGAGTTCCCCTGCCATCAAACGTTACATAAACGTATCCATCTTCTCCTAAGTTTCCATTGTACAAACTATTAAAACCTGCCCCATACCTATTGACTCCTGTCTGTCCTGCTGGTTCGCTGTAGAAATAAAAAAGAACAGGATATTTTTTGTTTTTGTCAAGATCCTTTGGTTTTACAATCCATCCCTCCATTGTAATATTATCTTCGGTTGTAATTTCAAAAAATTCTAATGGGTGATTTTGCTTCTTACTTGAATCATATTTCTTTATCATATCGTGATCTTGATTTATAAATCTATGCTCAGGTAAAGAAATAACTGCCTGCATTGGCCTTGTAAAATAGTTTGAAAAAGAATGGAATGCATAATTTGCTTTAGTACTAATTTGATAATTATGAGACCCTTCTAGAATTCTCGGCGTTACTCTTTCAAGCTTACCTTTCCCATTTGCCCGTGTCTTATAAAGATATCTCTCCGTAGGATTTTCAGGCGATGCTATAAAGTAAACCATGTCATTTGCTTTATCATAAGCGAGCGGTTGTACTACATCGTATTCTCCCTTTGTAACAAGATATTCTCTTTGCTTTTTAATATTATACCTGTAAATATGTGCCCATCCATCTTTTTCAGTCGTATATAGAAATTCTTTCCCGTCATTTATAAATTTCCATCCAGCCTTGGTTTGATATGGCCATGCACTTCTTACATCAATCCAAGCATCATCTTTTTCTTCCATCAGCAATTTACTCACACCATTATCTGAATTAGCAATATAAATTTTACTATGATTTTGCTTTCTATTTAACTGTTGAATCATTAAATCATCTCTCCCAGGGATCCATGTCATTCTTGGCAGATAAAACTTATTTTCTTCTCCAGGAATTTTCATCCAGGTTATTTTTTCATTAATTAAATTAATTACTCCTATTCTTGCTGGCGTAAGAGGCTCTCCAACTTTTGGATACTCAACAGGAATTTTATAAGAGTAAATCGAATCTGTATTATTTATCATATAAAAATCCCTTACTTGATTTGCATCAATTTGCCAAAAGGCTATTTTAGTTCCATCCTCGTTGAAAATAAATCCATCTCTACAGCTAAATTCTTCTTCATACACCCAATCGAACGTTCCATTAATAAGCTTTTTTGTTCCATTTGAGCTAGTTAACTTTTTAACTTTTTTATTTTCAAGATTTTCTATATATATATTAGCGCTAGTACTACTATTTCTAATTCCACTTTCTGATTTCTCTTTAGAAACATAGGCCACGTATTGTTCGTCAGGAGAAAACTTAGCAAACATTAAGCTTGACCCTGACATTTTTTCTCCAATTTTTTTTATTTTTTTCTTATCGAAATTATAAACCCAGTAGTCTCCTCTTGTCTTATATCTCCATACTTTTAGTGATTTTGTGAAAAGAAGAACCTTTCTTTTGCTTTTTGAAAAAAAGAAAGATTCAATCTCAATATTATTAATGTCTTGGTGAGATAAAATTATTTTATCCTCTTCCCCTTTTGTGCTAACAAGCACAATATTATTTTCTTTAAGTGTATAATATCCTGTCTCCTCTTCATTCCAGGCTACATCAACTGGAAGTACCTGGGCTAAAATAATTGATGAAGAAAAAAGTATTAAGCAAAATAAGATTTGTTTGAGTCTATTCATTTCTATACATTTTTGAAAATTTAAAATTATAAGTATTTCAATTATTTACAAAATAAAAAAATACGGTAAATTTGAAGTATGATTACAAAAAAACAAGTAGAAAATGCTCAAAACACATGGGGCGATGGTGTAGTTAAGATTGGATCATTAAAAGAAGACAGATCTGAATGTGAAGACTTTACAAATAAATTTCTTGATAAGTTATATGCTTTTGAATTAGGGGCAGTTTCATTTAAGCCTACAAAATGTGCTATAAAGCAATTTAGACCCACAAAATCTGAGGCATTGTCTTATTTTATTGCAGGAGAAGACCGGGCTTGTGAAGAAGATAAGGGTTTTGCTATTCAGCCATGGACTAAAGTCAGATTTGAGAATTTTAATTTAATTATTGAAGAAAATCGTGCAATAGCCATGGGAAATTATTTTTTCACTGACGTTGATGGCAACGAAGCGAAAGTAGAATATACATTTGGATATAAATTAATTAAAGGATCACTGAAGATTGACTTACATCACTCCTCTTTTCCATATAATCCAAATAACTGATTAAGAAAAGACTCTTATAGCTATTGCGGCTTCTCGATCTTATAAATTGAATCCTTTATTATCAATTACTACTTGTATCTCCTTTTAAACACCTAGTGAAAAAAGGGAAATCATCTGTAACAACATAATAGTAAATTCCATCAGGAAATTCAGGAGTAACTCCAAATCTGCCATTGCACCTATCTAGATCTCCAAGTCCTTCAACATATTCAAAATCTTGAGTAAATGCCCCAAGTGGAATAGAAGTATTTGGGGTCGTATCTCCTCCTCGACCACCTATTAATTTTGTTAAAATGTTGGGTCTATTTGTGTCGGATTGAGATTTCAAACGGTAACTTGGCTTAAGAACTTTCACTGGAGTTGTTGAATCATTAGCATTAGAGTAGCCATATCTTGCATAAACTGGGAACCCATCTGACGCCCACCCAACGAGAGTTATTCCTTGATTGCTTCCCAAAAATTCCATTAGTAATTCAGGCATCCCATGATAATGATATGTGCCATTTGGCTGAACATGTGCATGATTCATGTCGTCTCCAAAATCAAATGTTTCATGCCCAAGAGCTTCAATATTCCAATTTCCCTGCCCCTGTGCTAAACTACATTCTCCTAAATCATTGCACTTCCCAGCAGTTGCTGGATCAAATTTTACACTATTAATTGCGTAAGCAATAGATAATGCTGGGCCTACTAATTCAAGCCCATTTTCAGAAATAATACTAGGGCAAAGTGTGAATATCTCATTTACTGTCTGTTCACTTATAGTATTTGGATTATTGGTGTTTGGAAAAGTGCCGACCTCATGGTTAGGGATTCCATTCCCCGACAAAATCCTATTTGTCCCTTCAGAAGTCCATGAATATCTACTATAAGCATTTACAGATTCATCGTCATTATAAATCTCTTCATCAATATTCGTTAGTACATTATTAGTTGAAAATTCTCCTTCGCAATTAATTTCCTCCTTAGTATTTTCATTTTTACTACATGAAATAATTAAAATTATAACAAAGATTGTGTGAAAATTTAATCTCATAAGTTTTAGATTTTGGTTTGTATACCAATTTAAAAAATTAAGCTGCTTTATCTTGGTTAAATTTTGGTTTAGACTATTACTTTTTTGAGATACAAAGGTTGTGTGATAGAGGAAGATATGACTTTTATTTGATTTAGTGTTTTTGGCTTGGAATTTCAATGATCTATATGAAAGTAAGAGCATAGCCCTCTTTACCGGCTCTTCCAGTCCGCCCAATTCTGTGAATATAACTTTCTTTGGAACTGGGAATTCTGTAATTGATTACATGGGTAATATTATCAATATCGATACCTCGAGAGGCCACATCAGTTGCAACCATTATTTGTATAGTCCCCAATTTAAATTTTTGAATCGCTTTGGAGCGATATTGCTGAGATTTGTCACCATGAATCTCATCTACTTTTAAATCAAACTTCTTTAAAACTCTACACAATTTAGAAACCTGTCTTTTAGTTTCAGAAAAAATCAAAACCTTTTTGAATTCCTTTTTTCTCAAAAGATCAACCAACATTTGGTTTTTTTCCTTGTCATCTTTTGGTTTAATAACCTCTTGATAAATATTGTCAGTATTTGCCTTTCCTTCAGACACTTTCACTTTTTTGTATTGCTTAACTAAGTTATCGATGATGTTTTGTTGTTTTGGGTTTTCTGTGGCTGAAAAAAGAATAGTCTGATTTCTTTTATGCATTTGATTAATTATCTTTTGCACTTCTTGAATAAAGCCCATGTCCAACATTGTATCAAACTCGTCCAAAACTACTTTGGTAAAATCATGTAATTTCAGTGCTCGGCGGTTGATCATGTCATTAATTCTCCCAGGAGTTCCAATTATAACGTGATTCAGTCTTCTCAGTTTATTAATATCTTTATTGACATTGGTCCCACCGATAAAACAACTACTAAAAATTTTAAGTCCTTTAGTGAGGCTTTTAAATTCTTGATCTACTTGTTGGGCCAATTCTCTAGTCGGGATTAACACGATGGTCTTATTTTTATTTTTATTATTTATAAGTCGGTTAATGATAGGAATCAAAAAGGCACCTGTTTTTCCAGTGCCAGTGTTAGCAATACCAATTATACTTTCCCCTTGGGATACGATTTCAAAAGTTTTGTCCTGAATTTCTGTGGTTTTTTTATAACCCTTGTTTTTGATTCTGGATTGTAGTTTTGGACTAATATCTAGTTGATAAAATGCCCGAGGTTGAAAACACTTTTTATCATCTTTTATTTTGATAGTAGTGTTAACCATCATACTGGGCTCCAAATCAGATTTTTTAAACCTGCTACCTCCTGATCTGTTTCTTGATTTTAGATTTCTATTTTTGTGTCCCTGATCAAAACTTTTTCTGGTTTTCGACCTTGAGTTTTTTTTCTCCCCATGGGCTGATGTTTTTTTTCTTCCGGTAGATGAACTCTTATTTTCTTTTGAATGGTATTCTATAGCTCGTTCCCTTTGTGCTTTATTTTTTTTTCTTGAGGGATAATTTTTTCTTTTTACTCCTACCATTTTAGGGGAAACTTGTTAATAAAACTCATATGTCTTTTATTGGTTTTGAGGGATGCTGTTATTCGTTTTTGTTTGATCCAAAAATGAAAGATTATTAATTAATACTAACCCTGTCTCAACTTTAGGGGGCGCAAATTTAGTGTTTTAAACGGATTCATGGGGCATGAATCTGTTTTAAAATGTTTTCAGAATCACTATACTAAAAACACGAATGTTTATTTAAAAGTATTTACCAAAGTTGTCCTCTTTTTATTAAAGTTAAAAAAATTAATCGTTAACAAAAGATTCAATTGTTTTATTGATTTTGTCAGCTCCTTTTAAGTCTTCAGAAAAGAGCTTCATGAATAGAGGTGTATTGCTGACTGTTCTTTTTAAACTAAGATTTTTATTTCTTGCATATACTTCTGACCATTTATTTCTTACAATTTCCCATTTGGATTTGTTCTTAAACCACCAATCGGATGCCGCTTTACATTTTTCATCTTCAACTTTTACATAATTGTTAAACCCTTTTTCAAATGCCAATATCATATCCGGTTTTCCGTTTTTTCTCACAACTTTTTTATTGTTTTGATCGTGAATCCAACCACTTTTAGTTATTTCTTGTCTATTTCCTCTGATTGTGACATTATAATCTTTCCTCTTTGAATACTCACGTCTTGGTAATGGTGCAGAAGTAGTGTTTTCCCAATAACTTTTACCATCTACATGAACCCAGGAAGCAGTCCCCTCATATCTTGGACTATCATCAACCTGAAAAACTTTCTGAGTCCATTGCCCTTTAACTTCCCTTTTGTCTTTCTTTATGTAGGTCCATTTATTATCGTGATCATAGACATAAAAATCTGTATTTTCATAGATCCAATCTTGCCTCCAATGCTTTACTATATATGGATTGTCTTCATCCCCCGTGATTAAAATATGTTGAATTGAAACATTGTTTTTATCCTCCATTACCAACTGTGCCCATTCTAAGCCTCCAGTGCTATAATTTTTTGATGGAGTATAATCTTCGTTATAATTAGGTATGAATGTTTCTGCAAAATCAAATCGAATTTCAAAACAACCGCACATCTCTTTGATAGATTGCTTATCTTTATTTTTCTTAGATTGGCTATTTATCGAAAAAAATGTTAGCAGGGTTAATAAACAAAAAATTTCTTTTAGCATATTAAATTAATTTTTATTTGGATTGAATAAAAATAATGAAAAAGATAAATCTAGTATGAATAAATTAAAGTTATTTTCAGTTCTTTTTGTTTTTCTTACCGTTTCAATAGATGCTCAGAAATTATATTATCCTGATGGTAAATGGGAAGAAAAAGATCCAGTCGTTTTAGGTCTTGATAATGAAAAAATTAAGGAGGCAATTGAATTTGCAGTCAATAATGAGAATAAAGTTGATCGAAATTTAAAAAAAGCTATCCGAATGGCTTTTGGCTACGAACCAGGGTTTGAAATTAAAGGCCCTACTAAATCAAGACAAGATCCAAATGGGCTTATTATTAAAGACGGTTATATTATTGGGAAATGGGGTGATGTCAACAGAGTAGACATGACTTTTAGTGTTACTAAAAGCTATCTGTCCACAATTGCAGGACTTGCTTATCAAAAGGGTTTGTTTAAACTAAATGATAAGCTTAAAGATTATATCCAAGATGGGAAGTTTTCATCCAATCATAATAGACAAATTACATGGCATCATCTTTTAAATCAATCCTCTCAATGGAAAGGTAATCTATTTGAAACTTTTGACTGGGCTGATAGACCTCCAAGAAATTTAAGTCTTGAAGAGTTAAAAATCCAACAAATCCCAGAACCCGGTAAAGCATACAAATACAATGATGTTAGGGTGAATTTATTATCATTCTCGCTTTTGAATATTCTAAAAAAACCTCTTCCTAAAATTTTAAAAGACGATATAATGGACCCTATTGGAGCTTCTAAAACTTGGAGATGGTTCGGTTATGAAAAGTCAAAAATTCTAATAGATGGATTAATGATAAATTCTGTTAGTGGAGGTGGTCATTTTGGAGGCGGAATTTTTATTAACTCAATGGATCATGCAAGATTTGGTTTGTTGTTTCTTAGAAATGGTATTTGGAACGAAAAATTACTATTAAAACCTGAATGGATTGAATTGGTTCAACAACCATCTAAGAATAATGACTCTTATGGCTACATGTGGTGGCTAAATAAAGGTGAAAGAAAATGGGAGGGTTTATCTGAAAATATTTTTTTTGGTGCTGGATTTGGCGGAAATTATCTCGTAATAGTTCCAGAATACAAATTAGTTATAGTGGCGCGATGGATTGATTCTTCAAAAATTGGAGATTTTGTTAAAAAAATAGTTGATTCCCACATAGATAGTCTCTAGTAAGAGGCGCCTTAAGACTAGTCCCAAATGGTACTGATATAATAACAAAACCAAATAGAGAGTCTAAGTTATATAAACTTAAATGGCGACATAATTGACGGCTTGCCGCTTTCTTTCATTCTCATCTAATAAAATTTTTCTAAGTCTCAAAGAGTTTGGAGTCACCTCTACATATTCGTCTTTTTGAATATACTCAAGAGCTTCCTCTAATGAAAACTTAATTGGTGGTGCCAGTTTAACTTTATCGTCAGATCCAGCTGCGCGAACATTAGACAATTTCTTTGTCTTGGTTACATTAACAACCATATCGTCTTGTCTTGTGTTTTCTCCTATGACTTGCCCCGTATAAATTAATTCATTAGGAGCAACAAAGAATTTTCCGCGTTCTTGAAGTTTATCTAAAGAGTATGGTATGGCTAATCCTTTTTCCATCGAAATTAAAGAACCATTTATCCTACCAGCAATTTCTCCTCTGTAGGGACTAAATTCAACAAAACGATGATTCATAATTGCCTCTCCTGCAGTAGCTGTTAAAAGTTGATTTCTAAGTCCGATGATCCCTCTAGAAGGAATTTTAAATTCGCAAATCATACGATCCCCTTTGGGGCTCATAGCGAGCATCTCCCCTTTCCTAAGGGTTACCATTTCTATTACTTTTCCAGATACATCTTCAGGTAGATCAATGGTTAGTTCCTCAATAGGTTCCATTTTTACACCATCATTTTCTTTTAGAATTACCTGAGGCTGGCCAATTTGAAGTTCATAACCCTCTCTTCTCATTGTTTCAATGAGAACTGAAAGATGAAGCACTCCGCGGCCAAAAACTATAAACTTATCAGAACTATCTGTTGTTTCAAGACGCATTGCTAAGTTTTTTTCAAGCTCTTTTTCAAGTCGTTCTCGAATGTGACGAGAAGTCACAAACTTACCTTCCTGTCCGAAAAAAGGAGAATCATTTATTGTAAAAAGCATACTCATGGTAGGCTCATCAATTGCAATAGTTGGTAAAGATTCAGGAGTGTCAAAATCAGCAATAGTATCGCCAATTTGAAAATCTTCAAGACCAATTACAGCGCATAGATCTCCAGGTTCGACATTGTCAACTTTTTTACGTACTAGGCCATCAAAAAGATTTATTTCTTTAATACGTGATGGAATTTTAGAACCGTCTCGCTTTATTAAATTAACTTTCATTCCTGAAGT
>CEVU01017361.1_pt1 | contig 10526 bp, 12 predicted proteins | sample 427081 | NCBI WGS metagenome assembly CEVU01 (sample SAMEA2623868, study PRJEB7988) | marine metagenome | biome: marine biome (ENVO:00000447); feature: deep chlorophyll maximum layer (ENVO:xxxxxxxx); material: "saline water (ENVO:00002010), including plankton (ENVO:xxxxxxxx)" | depth 80 m | reverse complement strand
GCGCTAGCTCTAAGTATAGCCTTAATTTGATTACAGAAAATTGATTCATCACTTAAGCTATATCTAATACCTCTTAGTCCTAGGGCAGGATTTCTGGCAATAGAACCAGTTTTTATGTTTTCTGGTATTTCTTTATCTGCTCCAATATCTAATGTTCTAAATATCACTGGATTCCCCTTCATTTTTTCAACTATATTTTTATATGCCTTATATTGTTCACTTTCTGTTGGAAAATCATCTCTATCCGTGTACAAGTATTCTGTTCTAAATAAACCTATTCCATCTATATTCTTATTGTTTATAATTTTTAATTCATGTGGCAGTTCTAGATTAGCCATAATTTCTATTTTTTCATTATCCAATGTAATACTTTTCTTTTTTAAAACTTCTGATAAAAGTTTTTTGTTTTGTATAGAATTTTTTTGTAATTTTTTATAATGATCTATAATTTTTTTGTTGGGATTAATTATAATTAAACCTTGATGGCCATCTAATATTATTAAATCACCACTAGTGCATATTTTTAAAATATTTTTAACACCAACAATCGAAGGTAATTCCAAGCTCCTAGTCAATATAGAACTATGAGAAGTCCTGCCACCATATTCAGATATTATTCCTAAGCCTTTTGAATCATATGTTAGTAAAACATCTGCAGGGCTTAAATCATCTGTAATAATTATTAAATTAGAAAAATCTTTGATAAGTCCTTTTGTGGTTTTTTTCTTTACATCAAGATTAGCGAGTATCATATTAACAACATGATTAACATCTTCAATTCTTTGTTTAATATAAGAATCTTCAATATTATCAAAAGATTCCTTTATTTCTAAATACTCGCTATAAAGAGCCCATTCACAGGAGTTTAAATTATTTTTTATTCTACCTTTTATATTATCTACAAAAACTTTATCATTTATGAGAAGTATATGAGTATCTAGAAATAAACCAATATTTTTTTTTATAGATGGACTAATTTTATTTTTTACTTTGGTGAGATCCAATATTGTTTTATCCATTGCAGAATCTATACGTTTTAATTCTTTATTGATAAGCTTTTTTTCTATATAGTTTTCTTCTATACTTTTTCTTCCATGTTCAATATGACACTTGCCTATAGCAACACCCTTAGATACAGGCAAGCCTTTCATAATGATTGGATTAGTCTTCTTCATTGAATTTATCCTTAATTAAATTCTCTAAGCTTTTTATAGCAGATTGTTCATCCTTCCCTGCAGCAGAGATTGTCACTTCTGTGCCTTTCGGCGCTGCCAACATTAATATTTTCATTATGCTTTTAGCATCTGCTTGTTTATCACCATTCACAATTTTAATAATAGATTCAAACTTATTCGTAAGCGTGACAATTTTAGCTGCTGCACGTGCATGTAGGCCTAGTTTATTAGTTATTTTAATTTTTTTTTCTTTCATAATTAATTTGTATGACCCCATCTCTCCCACCTTCAATTGCTTTAGTTGTTAACTGATTAAGAGACAAGTTTGGATAGTTAAATATATGCAACAACATCGATAAATTCAGTCCTGATACAACATTAACCTTACTTAAATGACATAAATCTTTTGCTATATTGCTTGGCGTTGATCCAAACATATCGGTTAGTATTAGCACCCCTTTTCCGTCATCTAAAAGCTTTACATATTGATTGGCTAATTTAGCTAAATCATTGGGTTGGTCATAGTGATCTATTGATAAAATTTCTGTTCTAATCGGTATGGAACCATATGTAGACTTAGCAGCTAAAAGTAGCTGAGCACCTATGTCATTATGAGTTAAAAGAAGTATACCTATAGTCATTTTATATCTCTATGTGTTATCAGGATATTATATTTTGTAATAAGTTGTCTAGAAACCATTTCTGTAATATAAACAGACCTATGTTGCCCGCCAGTGCAACCTATAGAAACAGTTAGGTAATGACGGTCACTTTCAAGAAATTTTGGAACCCATTTATCTAAAAATTTAATAATATGATTTTGCATTTCTAATGAAGATTTGTCGGCTTCTATGAATGATATTACTTTTTTATCTTTACCGGATAATTTTCTTAATTCTTTATTCCAAAAAGGATTTTTTAAACATCGTACATCAAAAACAAAATCACTATCATCGGGTATATGATTTTTATAACCAAATGATTGTAGTTGTATCAACATGTCTTTATCATTTCTAATTATAGAAATTTTTGACGAAATTTGTTTCTTCAAATCTAACGGTAAAAGATTATCTGTGTCAATTATGAGATTTGAATTTTCTTTTAGATGTATCATTATTTCTGCTTCTTTTTTGATAGCCATATCTAGATTAATTTTGCTAGTGCTCAAAGGATGTCGTCTTCTTGTAGCATTGAATCTAGACAATAAAACTTTATAAGATGAGTGTAAATAAATAGTTGTTATATCGATATTCAGCAAAGATAACTTATTATATAAAGTATCAATTGAGTCTTTATAATTATTCTCCATTTTGATTGACCTTATATCAATGCTAACAGCAACTTTTTCATAAATACTTTCTTTAGATTTTGCAACTGTTTCTAACATATTTAAAATCATATTAGGCGACAAGTTATCTATACAGAAAAAACCTAAATCTTCAAGAGCATGAAGTGCTATTGATTTTCCCGATCCTGATAAACCTGTAATTATTACTAATTTAGATTTAATAGACTTCATTGTAGAGCTCATAATTATTTATAGTTTCTGATTAATGATAATATTTCTAACTCATCAGAAGATTGCCTTATTTTTTCTCTAAATATATTATCATCAAGCATTTCTGCTACTTTAGATAGCAATTCAATATGAATTTCATCTTTGTTATTAGGCACTAGAAGTGAGAGAATCAGGTCAACTTTATTCCCATCAATAGCCTCAAACTCTATAGGTTTTTCTAATTTTAGTAGTATAATTTTAGCCTCAGAGATATTATCAATTCTGGCATGTGGAATAGCTATACCATTGCCAAATGCTGTTGTTCCTAGTTTTTCTCTCTCATACAATTTTTCAAATATAATATCTTCTTTAGTAGATGTAACCTCAGACATAATTTTGCTAATAATCTCCAATACATTTTTTTTGCTTTTTGATTTACAATTGAAAATGATTGAGTTATCTGAGAAAAAATTAGTTAAATCCATCTATGTTACCTAGATTTCCGATTTTTAGATGGTGGTATCGAAAGGGTTTCACGGTATTTTGCGACAGTTCTTCTAGCAACTCTGATTCCATTATCACTTAAATTATTAGCTATCTGTGAGTCACTGAGCGGCATTTTCTTATCTTCATTTGAAATTATTTTTTCTAGCATAGATTTTATAGCGGTTGAAGATATCATCTTACCATAATCAGTATTTAATTCAGATGAAAAGAAATGCTTCATTTCATAGACTCCTCGCGGTGTTTGTACATATTTATTATTCGTACATCTTGATATTGTTGATTCATGCATATCAATTTCTGAAGCTATATCTTTTAATGCTAAAGGTTTCATTGCAATATCACCTTGATTTAAAAAATTGATTTGTTTCTGAAAGATAACTTTAGCAGTTTTCAAAATTGTCATATTTCTATTTTGTAAAGCTTTTAAAAAAAACTTAGCATCTTGTAGATTTGATTTTACATAATCTTGATCCTTCTTGTTTGAGATATTTTGCATCAAATCTAGATAGACTTTATTAATTCTAATTTTTGGATTTATTGATGGATTTAATTCAGTCAACCATTTACCATCTTTTTTTGAAATAATGATGTCTGGTATTATATGTTCTTGTTGCAAAGATTCTGAGATTATATTTCCTGGTTTTGGATTAAGTGTTTTTACAAGCTGCCTAGCACCATCATATTTTCCATCTTTTTTTTCGAATTCTGATATAAATAAATCTAAGTTTATTGATGAAGATTTGGCGTCATCGTCAATTTTATTTATTATGATTTCAGCTTCTTGATAATCTTTATGATCTTTATGGTAATGCATGAGCTGTATCAATAAACAATTCTTTAGAGATGTGGCACCTATGCCAATCGGATCTAAATGTTGTATTTTATGTAGAACAGCAAATATTTCTTGAAAAGTTATTTCCAAACTACTTCTCAATAAAATAAACAAGTCCTCCATGCTTTCAGTAAGGAAGCCTTCATCATTTATATAATCAATTATATTATATGCAATAAATTGGTCATCGACATTCATTGAAGATAAACTTATTTGCCACATGAGATATTCATGGAGTGACTGATGACTAGCCGATAATTGTTCATAAGCATCATTATCTAAATCTTGATTTATATTGTGCGCGCCATTTGATGACATAATCGGCATTTCTGATGTGACCTCAACTAACTCAGATGAATTCTCATTTTCCAGAAAAGGATTTTCAAGAATCTTCTCATCTATTTCTTTCTGTAAATCAATTGAATTCAACTGTAAGAGTTTAATAGCCAATTGAATTTGCTGTGTCATAGCTAACTTATTATTTACCGATAATCTTTGTTTTGCTTTCATGTTCATAATTTAAAATTATCGCCTAAGTAGACACTTTGCACAATTTTATCTTTAACAATCTCTTTTGGTTTACCATGGGCAATCACTTTCCCATCACTGATAATGTAAGCTTGATCGCAAACTTTGAGTGTTTCTCTTACATTATGATCTGTTATTAATACTCCTATTTTAGATTTAATTAAGCTTTTTATAATTTTCTGTATTTCGATGACAGAAATAGGATCAATTCCAGCAAATGGCTCATCTAATAATAAGAACTTTGGTTCTATTGCCAATGCTCTAGCTATCTCAACTCTTCTTCTTTCGCCTCCTGACAAACTAGCACCTCTATTACTTAAAATATTTTCAATCTGCAAGACATTCACCAAAGAATCTAGCTTGTCTTTTCTTTCAGCTTCAGATAAGTTAATTCTTGTTTCCAAAATTGACATTATATTGTCTCTAACGGATAAATTTCTAAATATTGAAGCTTCCTGCGGCAGGTAACTAATACCTAAATCTGATCTAATATGCATGGGGAGGTCTGTTATTTTCTCATTGTTAATTAGAATATCACCACTATTACATTTAATTAGTCCAACAAGCATATAAAAAGTTGTTGTCTTGCCAGCACCATTAGGCCCAAGTAATCCGATAACTTTTTTGGCTTGCAGATTGATACTTACATCGTTAACAACAAATTTGTCATCATATTTTTTACAAAGGTTTCTGCAATTTAATTCAGCTACATCATTCATCTGTATTTTTCTTGAGAGTTTTTAATATCGTTTTCACACGTTTATTGATTTCTATCTTATCATTCTGATTATCTTTTTTAAGTAGAACCCATGATTTTTTTTCAAGGTCATACATCATACGGTCTCCTTCAAGTTGCTGAGACTGTTCATCTGCAAAAGATATTCTTTTTGCATTTGATAATATCTTAACATGACCTTTTTTCATATCAGCTATTATACCATTACCCGTTGTCGTAGAGTCAGGCGTAACTATGGTTGCGAATTCAGTAGTCTCAACAATCTCAGTATTTGGATAAATTATAGCTTTTGAGGTTGTAATATGAATTTGATTAGCCGCAAGGTCATCAAATTTATCAAAAACAACATTGTCTGTTAAATAAATTGAATTGAATAGAGAATCTGGATCGAGAGCATGTTTAGCAGTGATATTCCATGATTCAGTATCCGAAGATTTAATTTTCATTTTTGGCATAAATACTTCCGATCTTTCACTATCCGGAAACTTTTCTAATCTTTCCCCAACCAAAATCCATTTAATTTTTCCCTTTGAGTCAGTCTCAGTCATATGGAAATTATTCAAAAAATGATTACTTATGTTGCTATTTTTATTTCCATCATTTTGATGAAGAGCATTAGTAAGGACATAGTTAAACCATATAACTATAACGAGAAAAATTATAAGGCCAATAATATTCTCTCTTAATATTTTTGGCATAATATCTTTATATAATTTCATATTACTTCTGAGAAAAATAAATTAGATCACACACATCTCTAACAGCCCCTTTACCACCGCTTCTAGGTGTTATCCAATGAGAGCATCTTTCAACATTATTATAATTAGCATTAGGCACAGTTACTGCTAATCCAACTTCTTTCATTAAGCTTATATCGACAATATCATCCCCAATAAAACAGACATCATTAGAATTATAGAAATCAGAAAAATGTTTTTTGTAATCAGCCAGTTTATCTCTTGAGTTTTGTATGATAGTTTTGAACCCTAACTCGTTACCTCTGAATTCAACTGCTTTTGAATAACGCCCACTTATGATTGCATATTCAATATTCAAACTTTTTAATATCATGAGTCCATGCCCGTCTTGGGCATAGAATTGTTTAGATTCAGATCCATCTTTATTGATAATGACGCCACCATCAGTCATAACTCCATCAACATCTAGTATTAAAAGTTTAATATTTTTTGCTTTTTCTACAACCTTTGCATCAATAGAGAGCATAGCTTCATTATATTTTTTACGATTCACTATTCTATACCAGTTCTAAGTAGTTCGTTAAGTGTAAGTAAACCAGCAAAAGTTTTGTCTTTATTCAATACAACTAATGAAGTAATTTCCTTTTTTTCCATTATATTCATAGCTTCTACAGCCATCATATCTTTATCAATTGTAATTGGTTTCTTTGTCATTACTTTATATAAATTTAAAGAAACAATATCATTATGAATTTTTAAGGTTCTACGTAAATCGCCATCTGTAAAGACGCCTAATAATTTCTTATTTTTATTTAGAGCAATAACAATTCCATAATTAAATTTAGTAATTATATCGATGGCTTTCATCAATTTTACATCGTAATTTACACAAGGTAATTTTTTAATATACATAATATCTGCAACTTTCTTCAATAGCCTTTTCCCAAGCTCGCCTTTAGGATGAGATTTTGCAAAATCTTTTGATGTGAAGCCTCTGCATTCTAATAAAGTTATCGCTAATGCATCAGAAATACCAATTGCCGTTATGACACTCGATGAAGGTGTTAAGTTCAATGGACAAGCCTCAGCTTTTACACCAGCATCAAGAACTATGTGAGAAGATTTAGCTAAAGAGGAATTTTTAGATCCTGTAATTGTAATAAGTGGAACCTTCAGTAACTTCAACAATGGTAACAATAAAAGCAATTCTTTTGTTTCACCAGAATTAGAATAAAAAATAATTATATCGGTTTTTCTAATAACACCCATGTCACCATGAAGAGCTTCTGATGCATGCACGAATATAGATGGAGTCCCGGTGCTGGATAATGTTGCTGAAGATTTAGCAGCAACATGGCCTGATTTTCCTAAACCTATTGTTACAACTTTGCCTTTGCAGTTAAGAATTAGATCACACGCTTTGTCGAAACTAGCATTTAGTTTGCTAGTAATTTTAATTAATGACGTTGCCTCTGCTTTCAGAACTTTTTTAGCTATAGAAATTTTATTAATTTTTTTCATATATTCATATCATATAAACTAATTTGATAAACAAAGAATAGCGTTAGGAGTAATACACATAAAATCTTAGTTATACTATTAGTATAGTTCTTGATTATAATATAAAACCCAATAATTGTAATTAAGATCATAATGATATCTCTGATTATATTCATTTGATCAAGTTGGTTAGGTAGGCCATAACTAAATAATCCTGCTAAACTTACAACAATTCCGGTATTAAAGATATTAGAGCCTAAAATATTTCCAACTATAAAATCTATATTTTTCTTTCTGGCTGACTCTATACTTGAAGCTAATTCAGGGATACTTGTACCTACTGCGGTTATTGATAGGCCTATCACATAGTCAGATATTCCGAAAGACTTAGCAATTGTTATGCTGCTATCTAAAAATATTTTTGTTCCAGATAAAAGTAAAAATAAACCAAGCAATAAAGTAGCAGTGATACGCCAGCCACTCATTTGTTTAATTAATTTTTTAGAAGCCTCATTTATATTTTGTTCTGTATAGTAATAGTATTTATATAGAAAAATTAGTATTAGAAACAATCCTAACAAAAGTAACGCTTCATATTTCTGGATAATTCCATCTATTAAGATTGGTTGAATAAAGACAGTTAGTATTATTAAAAATATAAAAAATCCTATTACTTCTTTATTGACTATTCTCCTATTTTTAATATCAGTAGCTTTTATAAACAAGATAGTCGCTGCAAATACCAGGGCAATATTAGCAATATTAGAACCAAGCGCATTACCAATCGCTATATTAGCCTTGCCATTAATACTAGATAAGATAGAAATAAAAATCTCTGGTGCAGAAGTAGCAAGGCCAATAAAAACAAAACTAGCCATAAAATGAGAAATATTGAGTTTTGTTGAAATATTCTCTGTGGATGTTACTAGTAAGTTTGCACCATAACTTATTAAGCCCAGACCTAGAAAAAATAAAAGATAAATTGAGCTAGTCATAAAAAAAACTTTTATTAAGTTTAATAGTCGACCCCATCAACATCAATTTCAAACTCTTCTGTATTTTGACCATCATTAACAAGCATCTCTCTTTTTTGTAAATATGATTCTCTGATGAACAAATATTTATCTTTGGCTGCAGCATCGAGTATTTTAGTAGCTCTTAATAATCTTGCTCTTGTATCTACAGCATTTAAAACTGTTAAACTTTGTCTTTCCTCATGATGTAAATTTTCAACAGGAGACATTTCACGATCAGCCATCAACCCCGGCGCATCTCTAAAAGAACTTGGTCCAAAAAAAGGTAGAACCAAATATGGCCCCTGAGGTATCCCCCAGTATCCAAGTGTTTGACCAAAATCTTCTTCATTTTTCTTGAATCCTACAGTGCTGGCTACATCAAATATACCTAGAACACCAATAGTCGTATTGATCGTAAATCTTGCAAAATCATAACCAGCTTGTTTAAACTTAAATTGAAATACATCATTGGCAATAGTGCTAACTTCCCCTAGGTTACTAAAAAAATTAGATACTCCTGTCTCAACGGGATCTGGAGTTACATATTTGTATCCTTTTGCTATCGGTTTAAAAACATTCTCATCAACAACCTCATTAAAGCTGAATATTGCTCTATTCATAGGCTCCAAAGGATCATTCTTTGAGCCACCTGTGGTGCTGCAACTACTAATAATCACAAACATCAAAAGCATGAATATTTTATTAAATTTGTGAGAAAAATTAAGTAGTTTTGTGCATTTCATAATATAATTTTGGCTAAATTCTAAATATAATATAATATATAAGTATACATAAAATCATGAAAATTATTAAATACATAATCACGTTTTTTCTATTTTTTTCCTCAACAGCACATGCTTATGAGGCACCGGATGTTTTCTTAAAAAATAGTGTTGTAGAAGTATCAACATTTATAACACAAAATAGAGAAATTTTAGATAATAATGAAGAGTTTTTAAGAAATAAAGTTGATCAATTAATTATACCAAAACTTGATATAGAGCTAATGTCAAAAATTGTGTTAGGAAAAAAGAATTGGGTTTCAATGAGTGTGCCACAAAGAAAAAGATTCCAGTTAGCTTTTAGAGGTTTAATGGTAAGGACTTATATGAAATCTCTGACTGCCTTTGATGGAGAAAAGATTGAGTTTCTTCCTTACGTTGCTGGCAAGAGAAAAGATGTTGCAAAGGTTGAATCTAACTATTTACTTTCTGAAGGCGAAATTGCTGTAAACTATAGACTTAAATTAAATGATAATCAAAAATGGAAGGTTTTTGATATCTCAATAGACGGCATTAGTCTACTTAAAAATTATCGCACAGACTTTAAACTTCATGTTAAGAAAGATGGAATCCTATCTTTGATTGCTAACCTAGAAAACAAAGACTGAAATAAGATTATTTTTTATTTTCAAAAGGTTTGAAAAAAATAATAAGTTTAGGAAGCAGAGTAAGAACAGCAAGTAAGGCAATAAACATTGCTAGGCCAGTTAATAATCCAAAAATTATAGTTGGAATGAAATTAGATAATATCAAAATGGAGAACCCAAAAATTATTGTTATGCTAGTAAAAAAGATTGCTCTACCTATACTATTGTGAGATTTGTATAAAGATTCTTTGTAGTCATGGCATAGATTGTATTCTTCTCTGAATCTATATATATAGTGAATGCTGTTATCTACCGCAATCCCTATAGCGATAGCCGCAATAGTGATTGTCATCATATCTAATGGGAGATTAATTAAACCCATCAAACCCAAAACAAAAGTTGCAGCTAATAAATTTGGTACTATTCCTATAAATGATAATAATATTGATTTGAATAAAATCATAAACATTAACCCAATCCCAATCATGACAAATCCCAAGGATAAGATTTGTGAATCAAATAAACTTTGAAGCATATTGTTATATAAAACTAATACTCCTGTTAAAAAATAGGATTCAGAATCAAACCCTAGTTTATTTTTGATATCATAATTAATTTTGTTTATTAATTCATTTCTCCTAAGTTCTGGTTTTGAATCAAGTACTCG
>CEVU01063392.1_pt1 | contig 10611 bp, 8 predicted proteins | sample 427081 | NCBI WGS metagenome assembly CEVU01 (sample SAMEA2623868, study PRJEB7988) | marine metagenome | biome: marine biome (ENVO:00000447); feature: deep chlorophyll maximum layer (ENVO:xxxxxxxx); material: "saline water (ENVO:00002010), including plankton (ENVO:xxxxxxxx)" | depth 80 m | reverse complement strand
GAAGGATTCCCTGGACTTATTTCTGGAAAAGAATTCAACTTAATGAATTCTTCTTTTTCTTCATCAAAATGAATTATATATATTCCGTCACTATTTCTTTTTGAATACGTTCCTACTAACCAATTCATAAAAATACCTCTTATTTATAAAAAAAAAATATATTGATATAGTTTAATACATAAATGATAAAAAAGATGGTCGGGGTGACAGGATTTGAACCTGTGACCCCTCGCTCCCAAAGCGAGTGCGCTACCGCTGCGCCACACCCCGTAATTAAACATTTTATACATAAAATCCAATCAAAGACGTATGAAAATAACAAAAATTGAAGTAGTATACCCGAGTTATAAAGCATCTCTTAGGGCATGGAGGCCAAATTTATGGCAAATTATAACGAGAGTTCATACTGATAATTCAAAAATATTTGGTTATGGAACTGGAGGTGGAGGATTAGCTTCAGTCAACGTAATTAAGGGTCATCTCTCAGACTTAGTAATTAATAAAAATATAGAAAGCCTAGGAGATATTAAAACTATTTTTGAAGAACTTTACAAAGAAAGTATTCCATATGGTCGAGGGGGAATTGCTTCAATGGCAATTTCATCAATTGATTTGGCAATTTGGGATGCTTACAGTAAATATTATGAAACCCCTATAAAGAATTTAATTGAAGAAAATACAAAAAATCATGTTTCAAAAATAAAAACTTATGCAACTGGAAATGACGTAGAAATATACAATAAATTAGGATTTATAAATTATAAATTAAGTGTAAGATCATCTGAAGATTTTAAAAAAGACAAAGACACTCTAGTAAAAGAAATTAACGGAATAAGGAATAAATTTCAAAATACCCAAAACATTATGTTAGATTCATATATGTCATGGGATATTGAGTACACAATAAAGATGTCAAAGAGCTTAAGTGACTTAGATATATATTGGTTTGAGGATGTTTCAACACCCGATCAAATGTTAAATACAAAATCTTTCTTAAGTGAACTGAATGGTATATTTCTTGCTGGAGGAGAACACGACTTAAACTACGAAAATTTTTCAATCATGAAACATAATAATACTTATAATTTTTGGCAACCAGATATAACGTGGTGTGGAGGAATTAGTGCTCTATTAAAAATAATCCTTATTTCTAATGGTAAATATCCAATTATTTTGCACAGAGGAGGAGAACCATGGGGTCTACCTCTAATTCAATCAGGTAAAGTAGAGAATTTGGCTGAAATACATAGCCCTTATGATAAAAAAATATCTATGGAACAATGGAACAATAATTCAGTTATGAATTTTGATAAAGGTATTTTAGAACTAAATAATTATTTAGGATTTGGTTCTGAACCTAAAGAAAGAATTTTTAATGAATAAATTGAAAAAAGAACTTATTTTTTTAGGGACAGGTACTTCTGAGGGAGTTCCAAGAGTAAGTTGTTTAACTAATGGACTTGGATGCAAAGTTTGTAATAATGCAATTGAGCCAAATTCAAAAAATAGAAGGCATAACACTAGTGCATTAATTAAGATTAGTTCAGATGATACTACTAAAAATATCCTCATTGATGCGGGTAAATTTTTTTATCAGTCAGCAATTAAATGGTTCCCTAAATTTAATATAAATAAAATAGACGGTGTAATACTTACTCACGCTCATCAAGATGCTGCTGGGGGTTTTGACGATCTAAGAGATTGGACAAATAATACCCAAACAAATATTCCTATTTTTCTTAGAAATGAGGATCTGGAAGTTGTAAAAAAAACTTTTTACTATTTGGTTGACACAACTAAAATAACATCAGGAGGAACTGTAGCAAAATTAAGTTTTAATATAATAGATGATGATTTCACAATGATTGAAGGAGAAAAACTGATTCACTTGAAAGTGAATCATGGTGCTAATTATTTTGCTAATGGTTACAGAATTGATAATCTTACTTATATCAGTGACTGTTCATTTATTCCTAATGAAACCATGGATAAAATTTCTGGAAGCGAAATCATTATCTTAGATGCCTTGAGATCTGGGAAAAAACATCGATCTCACTTTACACTTGAAGAAGCTATAGAAACAGCCATAAAACTAAATCCAAAATATGTTTACTTTACTGATATATGCCATGATATTGATCATTATGAAACAAACAAATATTTGGAAAAAATTTCTAATGAAACAAATATAAAAATGCAAATTGCATTTGATGGACAAAAAATAAGATTTTAAAGTTTTTTTATTGCTATATAAAAAGAATTTATATTTACGAAGATTTAGTGGTAATCCTTAATGTCAAATAACCTAATATACCTGCAAGTAATGAAGCAATTAAAACTCCTAGTCTCACAGAGGTTTGATATTCAGGGTCTGTAAAAGCTAAGCTTCCTATAAATAAGCTCATAGTAAAACCGATACCGGTAACTAATGAAAGTCCATAGTACTGTGCCCATGATATATCAGATGGTAATTTACAAACTCTTAATAAACTTCCAACATATGTAAATAACATTACACCAATTTGCTTACCAAAAAATAATCCTAGTATGATCCCTAAGGTAACTGGATCCCAAAGAAGATTCAATTTCATTCCTGAAAAGGAAACTCCTGCATTCGCAAAAGCGAAAATTGGCAAAATAATAAAATTTACCCATGGAGCTATTGAATGTTCCAAGTTCAGTAAAGGTGAATGCGATGAGTTATCTTTGGAATTTAGTGGAATAAATTGTGCTAATAGTACTCCTGCTAAACTAGCATGTATTCCTGATTTTAATACAAACATCCATAGTAAAATTCCTACAATAATATAAGGAAATAATTTATTAATTTGTCTGTTATTCAATAAAAATAATATAAATGTGGCCACAGCTGCTAATAACAAATAGTAAATTGATAAGTCAGACGTATAGAATGTTGCAATAATTATTATAGCCATTAGATCATCAATAATTGCAATCGCCACTAAAGTGACTTTTAAGGAGATAGGGACTCTATCTCCAAGTAATGTTACTACACCTAGTGCAAATGCTATATCTGTAGCAGTAGGTATAGCCCAACCATTAGTTGTTACATCATTTCCAAAATTTAAGCTTATATAAATGATTGCAGGTACAGTAATCCCTCCAATCGCTGCAACTGCAGGTAAGCTAAATTGTTGCCTTGTAGAAAGATGACCTTGAATTAATTCTCTTTTTATTTCTAATCCGACTAAAAGAAAGAAGATAGCCATTAGCCCATCGTTAATCCAGTGATGTAAATCTTTATCAATAGTAAAATTAGAAATCTTAAGACTTATTGAACTATGTAAAAGTTTAGAGTATGAATCACTTAAAAATGAGTTTTCAACAACTATTGCTGCAATCGCAGCTAAAAGTAATAAAATACCTGCTGCAGTTTTTAATTGGAAAAATTTCCTAAGTATTTCTATTGGCATATTTTGTTTCTATTTTGAAGTAATTAATGATAATTATGATAGCTCAGAATAATCTTATAATGTTTTTTGGTTTCCAAAATTTTTTTCTACTATCATAAGTTAGTAATCCAATAAATTCGTCATTACTATTATATATTTTTATATCTTGTTCTTTCAATAAACTTAATTTCAAATTTTCAGAAGTAAAGACCTTTCCGTTATAATAAGATTTTTCCATATCATCATCAAAAACTATTTTTTTATTATTTAAAAATATAGAGTCAATTGAAATAAGTTTTTTTTCTATTGGGTTAATATTTTCTATATTTATCGAATCTTTAATTTCGAAGGGTCCATAATTTATTCTGGATAAACTTGTTAGAACAGCTAAGGAACCAAGTTTTTTACCTAAATCGTTGGCAAAACTACGAACATAAAAACCACTAGAACAATTAATTATGACTTTTAAGATCGGTGTTTTCCAATCAATTATTTTGATCTCACTAACTTCTACTTCTCGGGATTCAATCTCAATATCTTCATCATTTCTTGCATAATCATATAATCTTTTTCCATTTTTTTTGATGGCACTATATTTTGGAGGAACTTGTTTTATTGAACCTATAAAATAAGAAATATTTTTCTTAATTAAATCTATATTTTGTGGTAAATAATCTGTTTTTCCATCAATATCACCCTCCAAATCATAAGAGGAGGTAGAAAATCCGAATTTTATTTCAGCAAGATACGATTTCTTGAAAGTTTGAAAATAATCAAAATACTTAGTAGAGTCATTAACTAAAATTGGAAGTATCCCTGTCGCAAGTGGATCTAAAGTACCTGCATGACCAATTTTTTTGAACTTATAATTTGACTTAATTTTTCTAATAACATCATTGGATGTCCATTGGTATGGTTTATTTATTATAAAAATTCCACTATTTTGAAAAATCATTATTTATTATTTCTCAAAAGAAACTTCATCAATCAATTCATCTATTTGTCTTTGAAATTCAGATGATTTATCTAAATAAAATTTAATTTTTGGAATCCTAGAAGTTCTAACTTTATTAGAAATAATTTTTTGAAAATAGAAAGCTCTTTCATTTAATTTTATAACAGCTTCTTCTGAATCACTGTTAGATTGATTGAAAACGCTTACAAAAACTTTACAATAAGAGAGGTCCTTACTGGTTTCAACTTTCATAATAGATATCATAGAAAAATCTTGATAATCTTCTACATTTGCTATGGATTCACCTATAATTTTTTTTATTGAATTATTAAATTTCTCAATTCGAAAATCCATAAATTATTACCTCAGTTCATAACATTCTAAGACATCATCAATTTGAAGATCATGGAATCCATTTAGCACAATTCCTCCCTCAAGATTATTTTTAAGTTCTGTCACATTTTGTGTGAGATGTCTCATTGATTCAATACCACCATCAAATATAGTTTCTTCATTTCTGACTAGTCGTATTCTTGCATTTCGAATCATATTTCCATCAAATACTCTAACTCCAGCAATTTTTTGTACTTTACCTCTTGGAAATACCTCTAGTATCCTAGCAGAACCTATATTAATTTCAGATTTTTCAGTACCTTTTAAGCCTTCAATAATTTCTTTTATTTCATCAACTAAGGTATAAATAATATCAAAAGTTCGTATAGGAATATTATTCATTTCAGATTGGCTTACTGCACCATTTTGTACTATCGTCTGGAAAGCTACAATTATGCTATCCTCAGCACTTGAAGCTAGCATCACATCAGACTCTGTGACAGCACCAACAGATCCAGATATTATTTTTACTTGTATTTCTTCGCTAGTTAAGTCGCTAACTACTTGTTCAACAGCAGTTAAGGCTCCATTAGAACCAGTCTTAATAACTATATTTATTTCTTTATCTTTAGAAGCTTTAGCTCTTTTAACTACTTGAGATAAGGTAGTAATCTTTGAATTTTTTGTCTGTTTTTCTCTATTTCTTTGTTGGATAATCTTTCTAGCTTGTTTTTCGTCTTTTACAACTTCTACGACATCTCCAATATTATTTATATCTGACATACCCATAATTTGAATAGGAGTTGAAGGTTTTGCAGATTTGATTTCATGAGTGTATCCATCAACCATCTGACGAATCTTACCAGAATTGTTTCCAGATACCAAAATATCACCCTGTTTGAACGTTCCAGACTTAACAAGCACAGTTGATATTGATCCTTTTTTAGGATCGTTATATGACTCTATTATTACACCTTTCCCAGATGTTTTTGAATTTGATTCCAATTCATTTATTTCTGAGACTAACGATATAGATTCAAGTAATTCATCTATACCATCTCCTTTAAGAGCTGAAACTTGAACTGATAAAACCTCTCCACCATAATCTTCAACTATTATTTCATGCTCAGTCAATTGACTCTTAACTCTATCAATATCTGCTCCTTCTAGATCGCATTTATTAATTGCAATTATCATTGGAACCTTTGCATTTTTTGCATGATTTATTGATTCAATTGTTTGTGGCATCAAACCATCATCAGCAGCAACTACTAAAACTACAATATCTGTAACACTTGTTCCTGAAACTCTCATTGAAGAAAAGGCTTCATGACCAGGTGTATCAATAAATGTCATCTCTGAACCTTTATGCTTTACCTGATACGCACCAATTTTTTGGGTTATACCTCCATGCTCTCCATCTACTACATTTGTTTTTCTTATAGAATCCAGAAGAGTAGTTTTTCCATGATCAACGTGACCTAAGACAGTTATTACAGGTGCTCTTTTTTCACCTTGGTTATCATTATTTACATCTATTGAAGAGCCAACATTAAGTGCAGTAGAATTGTCTACAGCTTCTTTTGGTTTTAGAACTGGTATTTCAAAAGATTGAGCCACCCTAGCAGCTACTGAAAAATCAACTTCTTGATTTACAGATGCCATAACACCTAATTTCATCAGTGCTTTTATTACATCAACTTGAGATTCAGACAAAGTTTCAGCTAAATCACCAACTGTTATTATTAAAGGTAATGAGACTGGAGATTTAATCTCCTCATTAGTTTGATCTGGATCTGTGGTTGTCAAATTTTACCTCTAATTATCTTCTGTTTTTTCTTTTCCTATTAGATTTTTTAGCATTTTTATCATCAGATTTGAATGAATTAAGAGATTCAATATCTTCAGCAAATCTAATGGTATCATCAGATTTATCTGATTTTTTGGAACCGCCTAAATTCCATATATCTTCAGAAGAAAAATCTAGTATATCTTCTTTTTGTTTTTGTAATATTTTTTCTTTTTCTTCTTTATCTTCTAGTTCTTGAATTTCTTTTTCTAGAGCCATCAACTCTGCAGAATCGTCAACTAAATCTTCTTGTACCAAAATTTCTTCTTCAATAGTTTGTACTACTTCTTGAGTTTTAACTTCTTCCTTGTCTTTAGTTTCCTCAACAACTTCTTTTATCTCTTTAGGAGATTCTTTAGTTTCCTCGACAACTTCAACCACTTGATCCTCTTCAGGCTGAACGTCAATTTTCCATAAAGTAAGCTTCGCTGCTAATCTAGCATTTTGACCTTCTTTTCCTATAGCTAATGAAAGTTGCTTTCTAGGAACTATAACTAAAGCAGTTCTATCATCTTCATTTACCTGAACTTTAGTCACATTAGCTGGAGATAAAGAATTAGTAATTAATACTCTAGGATCCTCATCCCAATCTACAACATCTATTTTTTCTCCTAGTAGTTCATTTACTACATTTTGAATTCTAATACCTCTAAGACCAACACATGCTCCAACCGCATCAACTTCAATATCTTCTGATGCAACAGCAACTTTCGATCTTGCTCCAGCTTCTCTAGAAAGAGCTTTGATTTCAACTACACCAGTAGTTATTTCAGGAACCTCAGATTCGAATAATTTTCTAAGTAAATCTGGGTGGGTTCTTGATACTATGATTTCAGGGCCTCTAGCTGTTCTTTGAACTTCAGTAACAAAGAATTTAAGTTTTTGACCAACTCTATATCTTTCATAATAAGTTTGTTCAGATGGGGGCATAAGTGCAGTTGTTCTTCCAATATCAACAAATACGTTTCTAGAATCTACTCTTTGAACCGTTCCTACAATTACTTGCCCTTTTTTATCTGCAAACTTCCCAAAAACTAAATCTCTTTCAGCTTCTCTTAGTTTTTGTAAAACTACTTGCTTTGCAGTTTGAGCAGCAATTCTACCAGGATTATATTCCATGAATCCAGTTTCAATAAAATCTCCCACTCTAAGATCTTTATTTATTTTTTGAGCTTCTTCTTCAGATATTTCAGATAAAGGATCTTCAATTTCTTCTTCTTCTTTTACATTTAGGATTGTCTTTACAATAACATCTCCTGTTTCAGAGTCAACTTCAACTAAAATATCCTGACCTTTAGCAGCAGGATCTTTTCTATAAGCTGAAGCTAAAGCTTCTTTCACTGCAGAAACAACTATTGATTGAGGCAAATTTCTCTCAGCAGCAAGCTGCGTTAGGGCTAAGAAAAGTTCATTCTTCAAAGTTACCTCCTAGATAACCGCTAATAAAAAAAAAGAGTGGGCAAAGCCCACCTTCGTTTTAAATTAATCCTTTATTTATTTTGTATACTCACGTCTCATTCTATCATTTTATGTATATAAATGTAACTAGATTTTAATATTTTTAAAAAATTCTAATATTTGATCTTGTGTCAAAGTGAGGGTTTCGTCATTATCTCTATCGTATAATTCAAGGACCCCATTATCTAAATTTCTTTTTGAAACTACAATTCTAAAAGGTAAAGATAATAAATCTGAATCATTAAACTTCACACCAGTTTGGATATCTCTATCATCAAATAATAGATCAAATCCAATAGATGATAGTTTTTGAAAAATTTGATCTGAAATTTTCATCACTTCATCATCTTTTGTTTGAAGAGCCATCAAGTATATTGAAAAAGGTGAAATTGAAATTGGTAAATTCATAGCATTATCTGATTTATTAGCTTCAATACAAGCTGCTAAAAGCCTTCCGACACCAATTCCATAACAACCCATTAATATATCTTTATATTTCCCGTCTTTATCGGAAAACTTAGCTCCCATCTTCGATGTATAGGAATCACCTAACTTAAATACATGACCAACTTCAATTCCTCTTTTTGCAATAAGTTTAGAGCCATCTTTAGATTTATGCCCTTCTTCAGCTTCTGCTATGTCTAAAATCTCATTTATATTTAGATCTCTATTTACACTTAATCCTTTATAGTGTTTTTCAAAAATATTAGCTCCAACAATAAAATTATTTGGGCCTAATTTAACTGAATCATCAAAAATAAATCTTATGTTTTCTATATTTATTGGCGATATATAACCAGGAATTAAGTTTTTATCAATAAGATCTTTATCTGAAGCTAGGCTAAGATGAGTAGAATTAAGATAATTTCTAATCTTTGTTTCATTTAATGAATAATCAGCTCTTATTACACAGCCTATTAATTCATCATCTGATTTATATATTATGGTTTTAAGAATATTTTTCTTATCTACTGACAATAATTTTTCTAAATTATCAATATTCGTACAGTCAGGAGTATCTATCAATTCTAGCTTTTCATCTTTTTCTGAATTATATTCATTCTTGAGAAATACAGCTTTTTCAGAATTGGCAGCATATTTCTTATCTTCACTCAATAATATTACATCTTCACCAGATTCAGCTAACATAATAAATTCATTAGATTCTTTTCCTCCAATTGCACCTGAGTCTGCATCAACAATAACTACATCAGTTGAACATCTACGAAAAATATTGTTATAAGCATCAATCATTTTTTTATAAGATATATCAAGGCCTTCTTCATCAACGTCAAAAGAATAAGCATCTTTCATCTCAAACTCTCTAACCCTCAATAGCCCTGCCCTAGGTCTAGGTTCTTCTCTATATTTTGTTTGAATTTGATACAAAATAAATGGTAGGTCTCTGTATGAAGATACATTTTTTGCAACCATGTCTGTTACAGTTTCTTCGTGAGTTGGAGCTATAATTAATTCATTATCTCTTCTATCTGAAAATTTTGCCAAAGGAGGTATAAAAGTGTCTATTCTACCAGATTTAGTCCATAAATCTGAAGGTTGAACAACAGGCATATTAATTTCCAGTGCTCCAGAATTATTCATTTCATCTCGAATAATATTTTTTATTTTTTCTATAGATCTCCATCCAATTGGAAGAAAACTGAAAATACCACTAGAAACTTGGGAAATAAATCCTGATCTATGAAGCAATCTATGGCTCTCAGTTTCTATATTCTGGGGATCTTCTCTATATGTCTTCCAAAAGAAATTACTAAGTTTTTTAGAGCCTAAAAAAGAATTTATATTCATTTATTTCCCCATTTTTTTTCAACATAAGATTCAACCATCTGAATAAATTCATTTGATATATTTTCGCCTTTGAGAATTTTCACCTTTTCACCATCTACAAAAACAGGTGCTACTGGACTTTCACCAGATCCAGGTAATGAAACTCCTATGTTAGCTGCTTTTGACTCTCCGGGACCATTTACTACACATCCCATAACTGCAACTTTTAATTCCTCAGAGCCAGGAAAGTCTTTTTTCCACTGCTTATTCTTTAAATCTAAATGATCTTTTATTTCAGATGCTAGTTCTCTAAAATAAGTTGAAGTTGTTCTACCACAACCAGGACAAGCTGTAACTTGTGGTTTATATGTTCTAATTCCTAAAGATTGAAGAATTTCCTGACATAATTCGACTTCTCTAGATCTCAATGCTCCAACTTCCGGAGTAAGAGAAGATCTTATAGTGTCTCCTATTCCCTCTTCTATAAGTATTGAAAGAGCTGCTGTAGTAGCAACAATAGATTTCATACCTAATCCAGCTTCAGTTAATCCAAGATGTAAAGGTGCAGAGCATTGTTTAGAAATTTCACGATAACAATGTACCATTTGATTTAATCTAGATACTTTACATGAAATAATAATATTATTTTTACTTAGACCGTAATCTATGGCTTTCTGATAAGAAATAATTGCACTTGAAATTAATGCATCAGATTCAACTTCTTCAGCACTTTTGGGTGCTCTCAATCTATTATTTTCTTCCATTTTAAGATCTAAAAGTTCCTGGTCTAAAGAACCTGCATTAACTCCAATTCG
>CEVU01043544.1_pt1 | contig 10622 bp, 15 predicted proteins | sample 427081 | NCBI WGS metagenome assembly CEVU01 (sample SAMEA2623868, study PRJEB7988) | marine metagenome | biome: marine biome (ENVO:00000447); feature: deep chlorophyll maximum layer (ENVO:xxxxxxxx); material: "saline water (ENVO:00002010), including plankton (ENVO:xxxxxxxx)" | depth 80 m | reverse complement strand
ATTGATTGGCTACCAACTATAAAAGAGTTTTCAAAGAGTGATAATGTAAAGCTTAAAATAGATGGAAAGTCGTTAGTTCCATTATTGACAGGAAAAACATATAAATCTCCTCATGAAAATTTATTTTTTTATTATAAAGAAAATGAATTACATGCCATAAGACACAAAGACTGGAAATATTATTTAAGTCATTCATACAGAAGCTTAAATGGAAATAAAGGAAAATCTGATGGAACACCAATAAAATATGAGATTAATTATCTAAATTCTCCAGAGTTATATAATTTGATTAAAGATCCTAAAGAAAAAAAGAATGTTGCAGATTTATATCCTAATATTGTGAAAAAAATTGATAAAATATCAGATTCTATTAGTTTAATTTTAGGTAATAGTTTAAAAGGGATTAAAGGAAATGAAGTAAGACCTATAGGATTAATTAAGAATTAAAAAATTATTTTAATGATCAGATCAAAATTTATTTTTTTTATTACATTATTAACTTTTTCATATTCATTATTATTTAGTCAGGAAAATGAAATGATGATGGATTCAATTCCCTTTGGAGCAATAATTCAATCAGAATTGGGAGGAAAAAGATCAAAATTTTATGGAAATACTAGATTTACTTTAAATCAGGCTTATTTTTCTAATTGGATTTCAGGAGGAGAAAGTTCTATTACAGGTTTGTTTGGAATGGATTATAATTATAATTATTCTGATAGAAATGGATTAATTTGGGATACAAATTTTTTGTTATCTCTTGGAGCAACTTATATTAAAGGAAATGATTATACCAAAAAAACAGATGATAGAATAGAAATTAATTCATTAATTGGAAAACAAATTAATAGATTATCAAGTTATTCAGTTTATGTAAACTTAAAGACACAATTAAGGCCAGGTTATAATTATCCAGTAACTTCAGGTGAAGAATTTAATCGAGAAAGAATTTCAGAATTTTTCTCACCAGCAATCATTCAAGGGGGCTTAGGTTTATATATAAAAAAAGAACCAATTTATTGGATTAATATGTCACCTCTTGCAGCTCGGGTTATTATGGTTAATTCTAGTTATACAAAGAATTTAACTGAAGATCAAAAGTATTTTGGTGTGGATCCAAATAAAATAAGTAAGTTCTTTTTTGGAGCTTCAGTTACAGGAAACATTAAATTTAATTTAGTGACTAATGTTACTTTAGAGAATAAATTTAACACTTATATTAATTATTTAGAGAAAACCAAAAATATAGATATTGATTGGAATATGGATTTTAGATTCAAGGTTAATGATAAGATATCCAGTAATTTAATTATTCATTTTATTTATGATGATGATTTAATTAAAAAGCTACAAATCAGAGAACTCTTTGGATTAGGTATTAATATAGATTTATAGAATTAATTAGTTCCTTTTGCTTGATTAATAAACCAATCAAAATTGTAGTAAGTTAAAAACACATTATAAACACTTCCTTGACCTCTTGGTTCCATGGCAAGAACAACATTTTTATTTTCATCAACAAACCTTATACATGGTTTATTTTTATTCATTAATAATGGTTTTGACCAATTTTCCTGAGAGTAAACAACTTTATAATTTTTTGATTCCAAAAAAGCTTTTGTTGAAACCAAATATTCTTCTGCTTGTTTTAGATTAAGATTTTTTTTACTCCAAAATGATACTTCTACAAGTTCTTCATCTTTTTCAACAAGCGAGTTATTTCTTATAGAATATGAAGTTCCTTTCCCTAAAGAAAAGTTTTTATATTTTTTTTTGTTTGTTTTTATATATGCTTTTGCACTTTCAATAGGCATTTTGTATTTAAGAGAGTCAAATAAAATTTTTTGACCTTGCAAAAAACTGAAGGAAAAAATCATTAAAAATGAAAGAAAGAATCTATAATTGTAAGACATTTTTTTTTAGTTTGTTAACGTTTAAATTTCAAATCTATTATATAATTAAATATTTCATTATTTGATTCCAGTAATTATTAAAGTTCCAGCCCAGTCTTTTTTTTCTCCAACCTTCCAAGATTTAATTTCTTTAAATCCAACCTCAAAAAAGAAATTCTTCCATTTTTTTTCAGAAAAAAGGCTCATTATTGATATTCCGCATTCATTCGGCCATGAGTGAGATATTTTATTTTCGTAATAATAATCTATCCCCATTATAAGTCTTGAGTTTTTTTTCAGCCATGATGAATAAATATGCTTTATAATTTTTTTGGGATTTTTGAAGTAATAAAAAACTTCCATTGAGTGAACTAAATCAATTTTATTTTTCGGTTTCCAATTAAGTAAATCTTCACAGTAGTATTTATTTTTTTTATCAATAGATTTTGCTTTTTCAATCATTTTTTGAGATCCGTCAATTCCAATAGATTTAATACATTTATTTAGTTTTGATACTTTCCGTACAACCCAACCATTACCACAGCCAGCATCTAAAAAAGTAAAATAATCTAGCTTTTTTATTGAAAATTCAATCATATTATCTACTGATAACTTATGATTTTTTTCCATACCCACATCTTTTCCATTTATAGCCCAATCACTAAAAACATCTACAGGAAGCTTTCTTTTCATTTTTTAAATTTATTTCCTTTGTATATCATATATGGCATTGGGATAAATATAGAAATACACCAAATAATTGATGCAGTTATCCCATCATAGAGAATATAAAATAAAAGAAAAATTAAAAGTGAATATAACGTTAGATTAAGAAAAAATTTTTTAAAAAATATTAGATAATTTTTTAGATCAAATTTTTTTTGATCTTCTTTTGACATTGTGTTATATCCAGAGAGTAAATATTTGGAATTTTTTTCATTAATGGTATAAGCGATTATTACAAAAATCATTTCACAAAATAATACAGAAATAAGAGCAATTGTATCAGAATTCATTGAATAAAATTAAGACATAGTAAGAATATTTAATTAAGAAAACCAGGAATGTTTTCCAAATTTATTTTTGGGTACTGGTTTTTTGTTTTTTAAATACCAATTTATACCTCTTAATACAGAACTTAGATATTTTTTTAGCATAGGTTTTATAAAAAAGTAATAATAAAAAAGATAAACCAGTTTGTTTTTATTATGAAAGATATATGGAAATACTTTGATATTTAGAAACACTTTATTATTTCTTGATAATATTTTCCATTCAACTTTAGATTTTTCGCCATTTTCTTTACCAATTAATAAACTATAGCCATGATTTTCATCCCATTTATAAAATTCTCTAATGTATTTTAAACCATTTAAATAAATAAGAATATCTTTTTTTCCATTTTTATTCCAATTTATTGCTTTATTTTTTTTACAAAATGGATGAAAAAGATTTAAATGTCCAGGAGATGAAATTAGATCCCATAATTTTTCTTTCGAAGAATTAATTTTTATTTCATAAGACACAGGTAAAATCATTTAAGTAAAGTATTACTTTTTTTTTGGAGGAATTCTGCTCCAGTTTCCACTTCCATCATAGTCTATTGGATCAATTTGATTAGTCTTATTTGTTTTCGATTTATTTTCTGAAAATCCCAGTAAAAAAGATAAAATAACTGCACCAAAAATAACAAAACCAAAAATAAATATTACAATAAGACTCATTATTTCTGATTGTTAATTATTTGCTTTATATAGCCCCCAGCAGCTAAAATAGATGGAACCCATATACCGACATATAATCCTTCTTCTTTCTGTCCTGAAAACCATAACCAAACTGAAAGACAGAAACTAAAAAAAGCTGCACCTAAAAGAATATAATCTGATTTTTTTAACATAATTGATTAAATTAAAATTAAAAGTTTGTTTTTTGAATTTGAGATTTAATACTTTTAAAAGTTATAAATTTATAACTCTACTTTTATAAAAAAAAATTATGAAGATTTTAATTATTGGAGGAAATGGAACTATTGGCAAAAAAGTTTCTACTTTTCTTTCAACTAAAAATAAAATTATAACAGCTGGAAGAAATAGTGGAGATTTAAAAATTGATTTATCAGATAGTGATTCAATTAAAAATTTATTTGAAAACAATAATGATTTTGATGCTGTAATTTCTATAGCAGGTGAAGCTGTTTGGGCCCCATTTAAAGATTTAACTGAAGAAGATTATTATAAGGGTATTAAAAATAAACTAATGGGTCAGGTTAATCTTGTAAAGATTGGACGTAATTATATGAATCATGGAGGATCAATAACACTTACAACAGGAATTTTAGCAGATAATCCTGTTAAAATGACTACTAGTGCTGCTCTTGTAAATGGAGGGATTCACAGTTTTGTAAAAGCAGCTTCCTTGGAGATGGAAAATAATATAAGAGTAAATGTTGTTTCTCCTGGTTTAGTGGAAGATTCTGCATTAAAGTACAAAGATTATTTTCCCGGATACGATATTGTTAAAATGCAAAATTTAGCTGAGCTTTATGAAAAAGTTATTAATGGGGAACAAAATGGACAGGTTTTTAGGATTTACAGTTAAGATTGTTAAAAATATAATTAAGTTTTTTTATTGAAATTTATATGCCCATAAACTGAAACAAGATGTAATAATATCATTCCGTAAGCTAAATATAAAAAAGGAGAACTAGGAATCCACACATGAACAAGAATTAATCCTGAGTAACACATTATACCAACACATATAAGAATTATAATTCTAATTATAGAATCTTTTGAAATATTCTCCCTTGAAAGTGAAGTAATAAAAAGACCAATAATAGTTACCCATAACCCAAAAAAACGATATATCTGTTTAAGATAATCAGGAAGAGTATTATTTATTTCATAACTAAATAATTGATCAAAAGTCATATTTAATCTTTCTTCATTTGCAACTTGATCAAGCATCCATGGCTCATCAACAATCATCCATCTAACACCCAGAACTATCATTGTATAACCAATAATTAATAATGGAATAGAAAATACTTTTTTCATAAATATAAATTTAGTTAATTATTAAAGTTTTATTCTTTTTTTTTCCACTTTTCATTATTATCAATATAATATCTCCAAATTGAAACTACTCCTAAAACAAAAAAAACTGCAGAAAGATTACCATAATCAAAATAAAGTAGAATAGTTCCAGTAATTATTAAGAAAAAAAATCTGTATTTGTATATAAAATTCATATTAACTAATTACAAAGTGAGTTTAATTTGCTTTTAATTCTTGATTTTATTTTACTGTCAATATTTGGAAAATGAAATTTTACTTCATTTTGAAATTCTTTACTTGATAAAACGTAATGTCCGCAGATTTTAATCAATTGAACTTTCTCATTTAAAGGGTCGAAATTTTTATTAACCCATTTTTTCCAGCGGTTAGAGTTATAACATATTTCCCATAATCGATTTAGAATATTAGAACTTTTAATTTCATCCAAATAAGTTTGAGTTTCAATAAGGCCAAATTCTGGAGCAATGTTTATTGAGTCTAATCCTAATTTCATCTTTTCCCTGATTAATTTTTCAGGAATATAATCTCCATTGTGTTCCTTAGATTTTAAATTATGTTTTTTTGCAATTTGTATCATAGAAATTAATTTTTCTTGGTCATATATTCCAGTATTATATGTTGAAGAAAGCGAAGTTCCAGATTGGATTACTAAATACTTAATTTGATTAAATTCTAAACTGTTTAAATTTTGTTTTAAATCTAGAACAAGTTTATCTAGTTCAGATGCTTTAAAAGGCCTGATACTTTGTTCTGTTCCAATTTCAAATTCAATTTTAGGATTAATATTAACACAAAATTTAATCATTTCTATGGTCCATTTCAAACCATTATTGTAAGATGGGTATTTTTTCCATGGATCTATGTGAATTATATCCATGTATTTACTGTCAAATTTTAGTGATTCATATCCATCGTCATCAATATAACCTTGTCCTGGGCCGGAATGATCTCTTTTTAGTTTAATGTCTTTAGCATAAATTGAAAATTGTTTAGTTGTCCAATTGTTACAATAACCACCATTATATTCTATTTGTCTTCGACTTGGAATTAAACCAATTTTATGATTTGTTGATTTTTGAAACTCTATAATTGAATCAACAACATTTTTTGACATAGGACCAATAAAAAATTTAATATTCATAAAAATGGATACTAATTCTAGTCTCCCCCCCAGGAATCTTGGAAGAAAACACCAACACCTAATTCAGCCCAAAGGTATAACAGAAAAAACACAACTATTATAATTATTATTTTCTTCACATGTGTTTTTATTTCATTAAAACATAATTTATTGCTTGAAGACCTCCCTCTAAAGAACTAAATCCTTGGATTATTTTATTATTATTTTTTATTGTAACAATACAACTAATATCTTTTCTAAAAATTTTTAAAAAATCCTCAACTTTATATTTGTCATTTTTAGCTATATCTTTTAATTCTAAAATTTTATAATTACCATCCACAGTTTCAGAGTTTAAAACTCTAAAATTTTTATCTAAGACTCTTATTACTACATAATAATATCCTGAACTTTCTTTGAAATATTTACTACTAATTGAAAACTCTATATCAAGGTTTTTGTATTTAACTATTTTAAATTCAAAATCGTTAAATTCTCTAAATTCAATTTTCCCATTTGCATAAACTCCTCTTGCTTTTGAAGTATTACCATAGTTCCACTGAGCTATGGAAATACAAGGAATTAAAATGATTAATGTTAAAAGTTTTTTCATATAAAAGTGTAATATAATAAAATTATAGGTTGATATTTTTCAAATCAATATTATTAATTTATCGTATTTAAAAATGTGTTATATTAACTAATCACATTTGAATAAATTTATATTGAACTTATTTGTTTTAAAAGTTTTAAAAATATTTTTATTACTAGCTTTTGTTTTTTCATCATTTATTGAAAAAGAAGAGGAAGATTGGGAATCTATTTTTAACGGTGTTGATTTGGAAAATTGGATAATTAAGTTTGCAAATCAAGAATTGAATTTTAACTATAAAAATACTTTTAAAGTTGAGAATAAAATGATTAGAATAGTTTATGATGAATATAAAAAATTTGAAAATTCATATGCTCATTTATATTATAAAAAACCTTATTCATATTATAAACTCCGTTTTGATTATAGATTCTTGGGAGATCAAGTTAAAGATGGTGCATCATGGAACATCAGAAATAGTGGAGTTATGGTTCATTCTCAGTCACCCGAAAGTAATGATTTTGGTCAATTTTTTCCTGTTTCAATTGAAATGCAATTATTAGGAGGATTAGGAAGAGGTAAGAGAACAACAGGTAATATTTGTACACCTGGAACAGCTGTTGAAATTGATAATAAAATTAATTATAAGCATTGCATAGATTCTAATTCAAAAACATATAATGGCGATCAGTGGGTAAGTGCAGAAATAATTGTTCATGGAGGGGAGAGAATTATTCATATTATTCAAAACGATACAGTTTTAACTTACGAAAAACCTCAAATTGGAGGAGGATTTGCAAACCCTCATCTAGGGAATAAAGATTGGAGTTCAAATGGAATAGAAAGTAAAGATTATTGGTTGTCTAAAGAGGGGGAAGTTTTAAACTCAGGCTATATTGCATTTCAAGCCGAAAGTCATTCTATTGATTTTAAAAACATTAAACTTTTAAATCTATGTGGTTGTATGGATTCAAGAGCTAAAAATTTTAAATCATATTATATTAAACCAAACAATTCTTCATGTATTTATTAAAGAATAATAAAGTAAATATTTATTTAGGGAGAGCTATTCGTTATTTGTATATATTTTATATGAACTAATTATATATATGATAAACGAATATGATGCTATAGTAGTTGGAACTGGAATAAGTGGAGGTTGGGCCGCAAAAGAACTTTGTGAAAATGGACTAAAAACTCTTGTACTTGAGAGAGGACCATTGATTTCTCATCCTATTGATTATAAAACTGCTAATATGGATCCATGGGATTTTGAAGGAAGAGATAGAATTACTAAAGAAATAAAAAAAAGACAACCTAAACAAAGTAGAACCCTTTATGTTAATTCTGAATCAACTTCTCATTTTTTCGTAAATGATAATGATCATCCATATAATGAGGATAAAAGATTTGATTGGATAAGAGGGTATCATGTAGGAGGGAGGTCACTAACATGGGGAAGACTTAGTTTTCGTTTAAGTGATTTTGATTTTAATGCAAATGCTAAAGATGGAATTGGTGTTGATTGGCCTATTCGTTATAATGATATTGCTCCATGGTATAGTTACGTTGAAAAGTATATTGGTGTAAGTGGAGAGAAATTAGGTTTACCTCAATTACCAGATGGCGAATTTTTGAAACCTATGGAATTAAATTGTTTAGAGAAGGAATTTAAAAAATCTTTAATTAAAAATTATAAAGATCGTACAGCAACAATTGGTCGTATTGCTCATATAACTGAAGGGACTAAACCTGGGTTAGGAAGGTCAACTTGTCAATACAGAAATAGATGTCGAAGGGGTTGTCCTTATGGTGCATATTTTAGCAGTAATTCTTCCACACTTCCTGCAGCTGAGTCAACTGGTAATATGACTTTAAGACCCAATTCAATAGTATACGAAGTTATATATGATCACGACAAAAGGAAGGCCAAAGGTGTTCGAATTATGGATGCTCAAACAAAAAATATAATTGAGTATAAAGCTAAGGTCATTTTTCTTTGTGCATCTACTGTAGCATCTACCTCAATATTGATGCAATCTGTTTCTAATAGGTTTCCTAATGGTATGGGAAATGATTCAGGAGAACTTGGACATAATTTAATGGATCATCATTTTTTTGCGGGAGCAGGAGGAATCTATGATGGATTTAAAGATAAATATTATACTGGAAGAAGTCCAAATTGTATCTACATACCACGTTTTCAAAATATAGGGGGTAAAACAGATCGCAAAGATTATATAAGAGGTTATGGTTATCAGGGAGGAGCGTATAGATCTGATCAAAGAGAAATTATTGACAAAAATGGTTATGGTTCAAAACTTAAAGAAGGTATTTTGACTCCTGGAAATTGGAGTATGGGTCTTGGTGGATATGGAGAAATACTTCCTTATCACGAAAATAAAATGTATTTAGATCAAAATAAAAAAGATAAATGGGGTCTTCCTACAGTTACTTTTGATGCAGAAATAAAAGAAAATGAAAAAATTATGAGAAAAGATATGATGATTCAGGCAGCTGAAATGCTTGAGTTGGCTGGTTTTAGAGATGTTAATCAATATGACAATAATTATTCTTTTGGTCTTGCAATACATGAGATGGGTACTGCGAGAATGGGTCATAATCCAAAAACATCTGTTTTGAACAAGTACAATCAGTTACATTCTGTTTTAAATGTTTATGTAACTGATGGATCTGCTATGACATCTTCGGGAACACAGAATCCATCATTAACATATATGGCTTTAACAGCTCGTGCCGTAAATCATGCAGTTACGGAATTAAAAAAAATGAATATTTAAATTATGGATCGAAGAAATGCATTAAAGAAAATTGGATTAGGAAGTGGAGCGATAACTATTTCCCCTCTTGTAGTTGGAATATTTCAAAGTTGTAAATCAAATAATAAACTTTTTAACCCAGTAAATTTTTCTAGAGATGAATTTTATATAATTTCTAAATTAATGGAGCTTATTATTCCTAAAACAGAAATCCCAGGTGCTATAGACTTAAAATTGCCAAAATTTCTTGATGGATATATGACTTTAGTTATGAGTAATAATGAAAAAAATAAAATTTTAAATGGTTTAAAATATTTTATAGAAATATTAAAAGATAAATCAAATGGGAAAGAAATATCTGAGATTAAATTTGAAGATATTGAGATTCAACTTAAAAAGTATTTTTTTGCAGATCAAAAAGAAATTAAAATCTTTAATAAAGATTTAAATTCAAAAGAATCCATTGCATATAATTTTTTAGTTGAATTAAGATCATTTACTATTGATGCTTTTAAAACAAATGAATTTATTGGAGAAAAAATTCTTGCTTATGATCCAAACCCAAATGGAAGAAAAGTTTGTGTTGATTTAATTAAAACTACAAAAGGTAAAGGATGGTCATTATTTTAATTAAATAAATCGTAGAATCCTATAATTAAAGCTCTTTTTTCCAAAAAGCAATACCTCCTGCTTGTTTGCCAATTTTAACTTTATCAATTAAAGTTTTTTTATTAAGGTCAATCACGTCAACAATTCCAGGTTCACCTCCTATTCCCTCTACAGAAACAAAAGCAAATTTGCTGTCAGTGGAAATCGCTATTCCATGAGGAACAGAAGTTGAATTCTTTATTTTATTTATCAAAGAACCATTTTTTAAGTTCCAAATTGCTGTGTACCCACTACTTTTTAATGTCGCAAGCATATATTTTCCATCAGGTGAAATTTCCACATTATAAGGACCTTTTTCTGCTTTGATTCTTTTAGAAATTTTCCATTTATTAATATCTACTTCAATAATTTCATCTGAACCATTTCCAGCGATATAAAGAAAATTTTCTTTAGGGTGAGGAATTACCCAAGTTGGTTTAACTTCTGAGTGGACCATTTTACTGATATTAATTTTATCATGATCCATTTTTGAATGATCCATTTTTGAATGAT
>CEVU01068770.1_pt1 | contig 10637 bp, 8 predicted proteins | sample 427081 | NCBI WGS metagenome assembly CEVU01 (sample SAMEA2623868, study PRJEB7988) | marine metagenome | biome: marine biome (ENVO:00000447); feature: deep chlorophyll maximum layer (ENVO:xxxxxxxx); material: "saline water (ENVO:00002010), including plankton (ENVO:xxxxxxxx)" | depth 80 m | reverse complement strand
CTTCTCAACATTTTCAGCGGATATTTCTAACATCATTCCCATTTCCGCGTAAAGCGTCTCTTGCAAGAGAGTTGCCCACCGACGAAAGACAATATCCATTATGTGGAAACGTCCTGTATTGAATTGAGTTTCAGCTAACTCAAAGGGTTTTATGGGGATGTCTGATGTTTGGTGAAGCATAATTTCAATTAGTCCTGGATAACGCCCACAATTCGTATGCCCAGTTTTTCATTGTTTATTTGTACAACTTCCCCAAGAGCAATTGTTTTATCGTTGAGGACTAAATTTACTGGTTCACCTGCAACTTTATCAAGTTCAATGATGCTGCCATATGTGATCTGTGTGATTTCTTCGCCGGTAAGGCTGGTCCTCGCTATTTCGACCACTACTTCATGGTTGAAGTTTAACAGCATGTTTGAGTCTAAAGGTGCTGCTATTGTCTCTGTTGCCTCTGATTCAATTGGCATTTCACTCTCCACTATAACAATAGAAGGTGTTTCTTGAGCTACATTTATAATTTCTTCATTCTCTTTAGTTAATTCATCTGAAGGCGTTTCTTGTACTTCAGTTTCAATTTCTTCATTCTCCCCACTTAACTCCTCAAGTAATCCTTGAGTTTCGGTTGCTATCTCAGTTACTGCAATATCTTCTGCCTCAGACTCAAAAATATCCTCTTCAAGTTCAACTTCAGCGGATTCATCAGCAGAATAATCCTCATCATTTTCTATCTCAACAGTTTCGGCATCGTCAATTCCAAGATCCGGCATTTCATTATCTGTTATTTCATCCGTGACTTCTACTTCATCAATTCCAACTGGAGACTTATCCTCATCATTTTCTATCTCAACAGTCTCGACATCATCAATGCCGAGATCCGTTATTTCATCTTCTTTTGATTCATCCGAGATATCCACTTCCTTAGTTTCATCTGAAGTGTCTATAGCAGGAACATCCAAGTCGACGGATTCCTCAATCTCCGTAGTATCGAGCTCAAGATCTGATAATTCTTCATCTTTGGTTTCGTCAAGAGTATCCATACCTAGTTCCATATCTTCATCTTCTTCTTGGTCACTATTATCCGAAATATCAGAGTCATCTAAGATATCAATTAAATCTGAGGGATTAGATTCTCCTGAATCATCGCCATCTCCTCCTTCTTCTTCAACTGAGGATTCCGTTACTAAAGGAACATGTTCTTCCTGTGACTCTGGACTTTGCTCAATATCATTTTCAGAGTCTTTTTCTGGATCAGTAGGAGTTTCCTTTTCAAGAGAATCATCTACAACTCTATGCTCTCCGTCATCGTCATCATCTTCAAATGCATCAAGTAAACTTTCTACTGAGTCATTACTGTCATTATTAATTTCTTCCTCATCGAAAACCATATCTCCTTCTCCATTAACATGTACCTCTTCATCATCCTCAGCCACATCCAATTTTAAGTCTTCTACAAGATCACCAATTTCATCCATACCTAAGTCTATTTCAACCCCATCTGGAGAATCATCCACATCATCAGAATCCGGGAACATGTCATCCATATCTGAATCATCCAGTCCCAATAACGGGTCATCTCCGTTGAGGTCTTCTTCTAACAACTCTTTATCTCCTAGATCTTTTAATATTTCATTTGGACTATCTTCTGGGGTCAGTTTGATTTCAACATCATCAGTTATTTCTGCCATTATTCCTCAGTTTTGATGTTTCAATTTACTTGATAAAGTCTCATTTTTGCTTTGAAGCAACGCACCCATACTGAAAAATGTTTCAGGAAGCATCAAATTAATAATCTTCTACTTAATCTTCTACACAATAGATGCCACATCCGGCCTGATTTTAGCAAGTCTTTTCTGAGAATTAATGATTTTTCAGCAATTTAATATTTTAGATCAAAAATACAAAAAAATATGCATTAGTCCTTAATTTACTACTTTTTTCAAAATGATCAAATCATTGTTTAAGATGAACTTTTTCTAAAAACTGGAATTTACAATAAGTTCACCATCGGTTATGATGATGTTTTAAGTAAGAACCACATATAAATATTTATCAAACAAAATAATTAGCCGGAAAATTTCTGATTCATGAAAATACTTGAAAATTTTTTCAGCACGGACGATCCAAACAAAGAGTTAAACTCAATTCTTGAAAAAGGTAAAAGTTTATTGGAAAAAAATTTTTACGACTGGGCGGCAGTTGAGTTTAACAAAGCGCTTGAGCTTGATCCCAAACTTGCTTCAGAAAAAGTTACAAAGCTATTTCAGGAAATGCAGGGTGGAGGCAATCCTGACGGTATAATAAGTTTAGGTGTTAATGTCTTGAAAATGAATCCTAAAAACGTGGAATTGGCTAATCTGTTAGGTAACACATATCGCAAAAAACATAATTGGAATCAAGCAAAAAACATGTACAAGCTTTGCTTGAAGCATGATCCTGATTTTAAGAACGCTAACTATAATCTTGCTGCAGCAAACGCAAAAATTCAAATTGCAGACGGCAACGCAGTTTCTGCAATTGCTGAATTTGAAAAAATGACAGACTTCGTTCTGCCTGACATACAGGATGGACTGGAAAATATTGTTGAAATGCAACAGCAATTTGCACCGGTCCCTGTTGAACATAGTGATCAGCAGAACGAGGATGTAAATGAGGATAATGAAATTAAAAAAGCTTCAAAAGATCCTTCTGAAGCTGAAAGAGAGGAAGAAGTTAAAGGTGGTGCAAAAGATTCTGAAGAGAACAATGTTAATAAAGGCGCAAATATCAGGAAAAATGTTGACAAAGAGGAAGATATTGAAGGAAAAGAGGACGAGGGGAATAGTATTGATTCAGCGCAGACATATAATTACATTATTTCCAATTTAGAGGCGGAAAGTGAAGAAGAAAGCAAGGCCTGTTTCGCATTAGGAATCCATTGTCTTCAGACAATGGAAGGGAAGATAGCTAAGAATGTGTTTAAACGTTTGTTGCTGCGGGAAAAAGAAAATGTGGATTTGCGTTGTTTCTTAGTACTTGCAATTTCACTAGAGGGTAATATCGACAATGCTATTAAAACACTCCAAAGTATTCTCGCCCGCAATCCAAATCATCGTTACAGCAATGCGAACCTAGGACTCCTGTATAAGCGCAAAGGAATGATTCAACAGGCCCGCGTCAATTTTTTTACAACATTCAAACTTCTTGAACGATCTCAGGGTAACTATAATATAGATTCTTCTCTGCAAGAGGCCGACAAATATTTTGAAGAAAAACGAACTAAAAAGGCCCTTGAGATTTATGAACCGCTTGTTCCTGAAATCACATCTCAAGAATTGCTGATTCGTATTGCCAATCTTAATGTAGAAAACAAATCCTGGGATGAAGCGTTTGAAATATATAGACGTATTTTACGTATAAATCGTCAGAATAAAGAAGCACGTGAAGGAATAAAATCTATACATACTGCATATTTGACTACTTCCGAAAATTACCTTAAGAAGAACGATCCTAAAAATGCTGCAGTGTTAATAGACAAAGCACTCAACATTGCAGTCAGTAAGAAATTACTTCAAAAAGCCATCAATGTCAACCACATGTTAGAAAATGAAAATAGGGCTTTTGAGTTGGAACAGATGTTGAAGAATTTTCAAAATAAAGAGATTCAAACAGAAGTGCAGGAAAAAATTAATCTTGCGGAAGAAGCGGAAAAAAACGGTAAATATAAAAGTGCTGTAAGATATTATGAAGAAGCCATTAAGCTTGATCCGAAAAATACCACCTTAAAAAAAATGGTGGACCTCTGCGTTCGTATCAAACGTCCGGATTTAGCTGAAAAAGTAGCTGACTGGTTTCTTAAATATCAGCATTCTCACCATGAAAAAGAAAAAGTACAAGCTCGAGAGGCTTTCGAGCAAAGTAAGAAAAAAGAAGAAGCATCGCAAGATGAAAATTAATGCGCAAAAAAAAAAGATATTTTGATGATTTTCCTTGGTATCTAAACTTGGACTCTCTGGTGGACATTGTCTCAAACAATGTTGGGATCCTAGTTATTTTGTCGGTTTTCATGGCAATGTTTTCACTCTTAGGAAAAATCGAACAAACATCGGAAAAAGAACAGCCATTTGAAAATATTGAAAAAATTAAAATCCCATGGTCGCATGCTTCTCAAAAAAACAAACTGTTATTTCTGCTGAGGGACGACCATATATTATATCTAGATCGAGCATTGGTTTATAAGGAGTTAAAAAAGTACCTAACAGGAAAGGAAGCTTTACCAAAACAAATTAGATTAAATCAATACTCAATTAAACTTACAACGGGAAGAGGACACGCTCACTGTCTAGAATTTTTAACTTTAAACAGTGCAGGTCAATGGTGGTATCAGTTTTCTCGGCACAATGGTTTGCTGCAAAATTTGATGAAAAAATATCCTCCGGAAGAAAATTATTTATTCTTCTGGGTTGATCCGAGAAATTTTGAAATCTTCAGGGAAATAAGGGAATCGTTGTGGAATCAGCATTATGAAGTCGGCTGGAAACCAGTCAGCAGGGATTCAGCATTGCGTTATTGCAGCGGGATTGATCACGCAAGAACTTTTCTACCACAATAAAACCACAATAAAATTAAAGTCTAAAAAAGTCAGGTGCCATGCAGAAAAATATTTCAGCAAGTGATAAAGCCCTGATCACGGATTTGGATAAACAAATCCGTGACTATGTCAAAGTATATGGTACGCGAAAAGATTCGGAATTGCTAGATCAAGCCATCTCTGACATTCGCTACCATCACGAAGACCAGAGGCGAAAATCTGGTCAGCCTTTCATCATTCACCCGTTGCGTGTTGCAAGTTATATCTGCAGAGCAGGGCTTGATGCTCCTACAGTTGTTGCCACTCTTCTTCATGATATCATAGAAGATACTTCAATAACTCACGAGGATATCCACAAACGTTATGGATCCTGGTATGCAGATATTGTCACTGGATTGACTAAAATTAAAAAACCTGAAAGTCCTAAAAGTGTTACCACGGATAATTTGGAGGCAACATACCAGCGGATGTTGAAAACAATGGTGCAGGATGTGCGTGCGTTGTTTATCAAACTCTTTGACCGGCTTGATAATATGAGAGACATGGAAGCCATGCCTCGTGAAAAACAACGACGGATAAGCTTGGAAACGCTTAACATATATGTACCGATTGCTGAAAGACTTGGATTATCGCAAATTTGCCAAGAACACACCATACTTTGTTTTAAATTACTATATCCAAAGAGATATCAAAAAACTTTGGTTGAGATAGATGAATTGAAAAAAGACCGTATTTCAACGATTAAGGTCATGAAAAAATCTTTACAAAGTAATTTAGAAAAACAAAAATTAGCTTATCATAATGTTGAACCTCTTTATGTACATCCTGCTTCTCGTATTCAGGAGAGCGGACCGATCGATCATATATTGGAAGGTTTCAGGATTGTAGTTAAAAACAGTATAGACTGTTTTAAGGCACTCGGGGTAATACACACCAATTATCATGTCATTCCTTTAAAAATTAGAGATTATATCAGCAACCCTCTCTGGAATGGTTATGAGGGAATTCAAACTGAGTTAAGAATTGAAGGTGAACAAACCTTTATAGAAATTCTTTCTGAAGAAATGCTGATAAAAAATCAGAATGGAATCATGGCGCATTGGAGTGGAAGCCCAACTGAACTTGCCGACTATTACCGTATCTATCTCAGCCATCTTGATCAGATGGCTGGTGATGAAGACGTTCGTATGCTTGATGTCATGAGCTATGTACAGTCTGATCAAGTACAAGTCTACAGTCCCAAAGGAGACATGCTTGTTTTTCCACAAGGAGCAACAGTACTGGATTTTGCCTACGGCATCCATACTGATCTTGGTAATCATTGTATCGGTGCTCTGGTAAATCCTTCTTCAGTAGGTAAGTCTAAAAAAAGGGTTCCACGTGAAAGACAGCTTTTTACAGGTGAGGCTCTTAAAATTATCACTGACACGGGCGTTCACCCCAAGGAGGAGTGGCTTAAACAGGTCAAAACAGCAAAGAGTCGCTCCCAAATCAAAAGAGCAATAGAACAGCAAAAAATTATCAATGCCAGAAATTCTGGACGTGCACTGCTGCAGCGCAAATTAAGAGAAAAAGGAGAAGAACTGAGTGTAGAAAAGTGGATTAAATCAATGCCGGTTAAGTCCGCACTGAAAGCAGAAAAATTATCAGCCAATAAATTTTTTCAGGAAATCGGTTTAAGGAAACGACCTTTGCAGCAGTTTCTCAGAAAGTACAAACTACTTCATTTTGGAAGTTCTGGACGTTTGAAAGAGATGATAAACCGTGAATTTTGGGGCAATATTTTTGGTGGGAACAAAAATATATTTTTGATCGATGATGTTCAAAACCCTTTGATCAAACTCGCAAGTTGCTGTTTCCCGATTCCCGGGGATAAAATTTCAGGCTTCATTCATGATGACAAGGAAATCGAAATTCACCTAATAGACTGTCCAAATAAAATTAACAACAAAAAGCTAGCTAAGTCCAAAATAATCCCTATCGATGTTTCATGGAATATCTCAAAAAAAATATCCCTAACTCACATTATTCATTTACATGTCATTGATGGAACAGGGATTCTTTTTCAGATAACAAAAATTATAAAAGATGCAGGTGTTGCAATTATCAACTCCGAATCTGCAGGAAAAAATAAAAATGAAGCAGATATACGTATCAAACTTGAATCTGTTACTTGGCCAGTTTTTTACAAAATAGTAGAAAAATTGAGACCGCTTAAATTTGTGAAGAAGATATGGGAGGAACCTCCTCAAGAATCATAGTTTGTTAAAAAATAATTTTTGGCAAAGAAATTCATTAAAAACATATTTCTCTAATTTATTATGGAATTACCATCATGGCTTGAATACTGTTTGATGGAATTCTGCGATTCGGTCTTTGCAATTGTTCCGCAGCGGATACCTACCTTTGAGAACTTAAGCAATTGCAAAATCATTTCTCACCGTGGACAACATGACAACATCACTGTTTTCGAGAACACTTTATCCGCATTTGATAATGCGTTTGAAATAGAAGGGATTTGGGGGATTGAATTGGATTTTCGATGGACAAAAGATTTACATCCTGTAGTAGCTCATGATCCGGATCTAAATAGATTGTTTGGTTCAAATCTCCGTATTTCTGAAGCAACATTAGCAGAACTAAAACAGCTCTTTCCACAGGTGCCCACATTGGGAGAAGTCGTTCGGCGTTACGGCGGGAAGCTCCACTTGATGGTGGAGGCGAAAGAAGAACATTATCCTCAACCGGAAAAGCAGAACATGATTCTAAAAGAGTTGTTTTCTCCGCTAGAACCGCGGAAAGATTTTCACTTGCTTTCTCTTGATCCGGAAATGCTTACTCTCGTTAAATTTGTCGACTCTTCTGCGAAAATTCCGGTAGCGATCTTTAATGCAAAAACCTTGAGTAAGATTTCGTTGAAAGAAAAATATGCAGGTTTAGGTGGACATTATCTTTTGCTACATAAAAAGTTTGTAAAAAAACATCTGGAATGTGGTCAAAAAATAGGTGTTGGTTATCCTAAGTCAAAAAACAATCTATTTCGTGAAATAAATCGCGGAGTAGAATGGATCTTTTGCAATGATGCAGTTAGACTCAGTGGTATTCTGCGCACGGAATTAAAAAAATTACAATTGTTCGCTGACGCCAAGATTTCAAATGAATGAAAATGATTTTCAAATTTTGGGTGAAAGACCTGTTAGAGTATTATTCACAGGTGGAGGATCGGGAGGCCCAACTCTGCCTTTGCTGGCTTTAGCAGAAGAAATAAGTCAACAAAGAAAAGTCACTCACTTCCTTTTTCTTGGTAGCAAAAATGGGCCAGAACGAGAAATGGTAGAACAAACTGAGATCCCGTTTGTCGCTATTCCATCCGGAAAAGTTAGACGCTACTGGAGTTGGCACAATTTTATTGACCCATTTTTTGTTCTAGGTGGTGGATTAATGAGTTTGGCACTTTTGCTGATTTTTCGACCACAAATTGTTGTTTCTGCAGGAAGTTTTGTAAGTGTCCCAGTAGCTTACGCGGCCTGGATCTTAAGGATCCCACATGTGATCCTGCAAATGGATGTTTTACCAGGACTTGCGAACCGAATCATGGCACCAGTGAGTAAGGCGCTCGTTGCTTATTTTGAGAAAACCGCAAAAAAATTCCCCTCAATTTCTTTTAAGAAGGTAATTGGGCCGGTCGTACGTCAGGAAATATCTTCTGCAAATGCTAAATTTGCAAATGAACGTTTTGGTCTTCATCCGGAACTTCCACTCATTCTTATTACAGGAGGCGGACAGGGAGCTGCTGGCTTAAATCGTGCGGTTTTGCCGTTGTTAAAACACCTGCTGAAAAACTTTCAGGTTGTCCATCTTACAGGTTCAGGGGCAGCTAAATGTTTTGTGCAGGAAACTTCAGTATTTTCTCATCAGCATTATCATCCACTGGAAGTTGTCTATGAAGGTATGGGTGACTTGATTGCTAAAAGTGAAATAGTACTGACTCGAGCGGGTATGGGAATTCTTGGAGAACTTGCTGTTCTGCAAAAAGACACAGTCCTAATTCCACTTCCTGGAACACATCAGGAAGAAAATGCTCTGCTGATCAAGGAAAATAACGCGGCAGAATATGTTTCCCAGCAAGTTTTATCAACTGAAGGAATTAACTGGTGGGATAATTTTTTTGAGAAACGGGTTCCTGGAGAAATGGGGAAAAAACTCCATAAACTACTTCCGGACGGAGGAACAAAAGATTTTGTGAAGTTGGTTTTTGATTTGAGCGGAAAAGTCTGAACATGTCATCCGATTCCCCTTTTAGCAATTATTCAGAAATTCAGGCCACATTTTCCCGGCTTTTTTTGAATTATTGGACCGCACTTTTTCTGTTGAGTATTGTCAGCGCTTCCTGTGCATCTGGAAGCGGAAAGTTTTACGATTGGTGCGCAAAACGGGATTTCCCGGCTATTTGCAAAAAGTACTTTGATTAGTTTTATATTTAAATTATCCCTCTATGAAGATTGGAATTCTCTGCGCCATTCCTAAAGAAATAAAATATTTTGATTTGCAGCTAAATTCAGCTCGAACACTCGGATGCAGACGATTTTTTAGAAAAAAAGAAGAGCGTCATGATCTGACTGTTGTAGAATGTGGTCTTGGGAAAGTTAATGCAGCATTAGTTTCTACTTTGCTCGTTCAGGAGTTTGACTGCAAATTGCTTATTTTTTCCGGAGTAGCTGGCGGAATTGATCCTACCATGGAAATTGGAGAGGTGGTAGTTGGAGAATCATTAATTCAATATGATTACGGAGCACTGAACGACGGTCACGTACAGGTTTACCGTGCTGGTAGTATCCCAATGGGACCTCCTAAAACTTCTGCAGAGTTTAGACTTGATCCGGAAATAAAGAAGATAATCAAGGTGGTGCTTCCCGAAGTCAGAATGGGTACAATCTTAACTGGAGATGTTTTCCTGCAGTGCGAAAAAAAACGAAAAGCTTTGTATGAACAATTTGGCGCTCAGGCAATTGAGATGGAAGGGGGTGCAGTTGCGCAGGTTGCGGAGCAATTCGGAATTCCTGCAATTGTGGTACGTTGCCTCAGTGATTTAGCTGGTGCAAATGGACAAAAACTTTCTGTCGGATTTCTGAATACTGCCGCAAAAAACTCATTCAAAACTGTTCAGACTCTTTTAAAAGCTTTGCCTTATTAATTTAATTAAAAAAAACAACGCAGTTCCAAGTATGGAGAACTACTGCCCATTTTTGGAAATAGTTGGAAACCATCTTTTGCGATTGGGTAAAGCTCTTTAAGTAGATTATATTTGCGGTTAAGGTGATTGTCTCTACAAACCACACTTACAGAATTCGCTTTATCTCCGTTTAAGCAAAATAAAGTCTTTCCCTCCAGCAGTAAATCTTCTTCCATACGTGTCCAGAACCTTTCCATTCTGCACTTAATTTTCTTATCCGCAAATTCTACTTTGCCTTCTGCAACAAGCGGAATTGTTTCGAACTCTGTGCCAAAACCTTTTTCCGCAAAAAGAATTTCCCATTTAAAATAATCTGCTATTGCTTGTAGAGAAAAACTTAAGCAGAAGATCAAAATCAACAACATGGTGCGCATAATTATTGTTTTAGATAAAATCTGGGAAAGCACAGGGAGGCAACAAAATGATCTAGTGATTTTTCAAACTAATAACATGAAATCCTCAAAATTTTTCGCCGCTTTACATTCGTTCCGGCGGTGTGATTCCAAGGAGATGAAGCCCCTGCAGGAGGGTTTCTGCAACACAATGAAATAAGAGTAATCTTGCTGCCTGTAGCTTTTTATTTTTTGCATGCTTTACCGAACATGTGTTGTAGGCTCTACTGAAATCCTTAGAAAAATCATATAGCATCCTTGCAAGGATTGAGGGACGGTACTGTTCTCCACAGATTAAGATAGTACGGTTGAAATCCAGTAATTGTCGCAGCAGTTTTTTTTCGTTGGGGTGTGTCAAGAGTGAATAATCCACATCAGTATTCACTTTACACGAGATCTGTCTTCCTATACTTCTGATACGGACGTACGCATAAACCAAATATGT
>CEVU01135834.1_pt1 | contig 10648 bp, 7 predicted proteins | sample 427081 | NCBI WGS metagenome assembly CEVU01 (sample SAMEA2623868, study PRJEB7988) | marine metagenome | biome: marine biome (ENVO:00000447); feature: deep chlorophyll maximum layer (ENVO:xxxxxxxx); material: "saline water (ENVO:00002010), including plankton (ENVO:xxxxxxxx)" | depth 80 m | reverse complement strand
AAAAGTCTAGATTAACCGTCCAATGATCAAATCTCCAAGTTTGATCAGATACACCTTCTGGCTTTTCTTCAGGTCCTCCTGGTGTTGTGAAAACTAGATGTCCGGGGGTGAAATTCTTTGTAACCTCGATATCAAATTCTGAACATTCCCCTGGCAAAACATGCATTGTAGTTTCACCTAATTGGAAAACAATATTTCCAGTACTCTTGATAGATACGTTGACCCATAATTCAAGAATATCAAATGTCCCTTTATCTACTGACAATACTGGTTCACCTGTTGACCAACCCTTCAAGTAAACTACGAATGTTCCTGGTTCTTGGGAAGTAGGGACATCAATTTGTAAATTTCTAGTCATCGATTGACCCGGATCTAGGGATAAGGATGTAGGGAATGTTACTCCCCATCCGAAAGGTAAAGCCCATTCTGTTTGACCTTCGAGAGTTGTTGGATCATAGAAGGCAAACGTATCATATACATTTCCTGTATTTGTTATAGATATAGAGAAAGTCGCTTGCTGACCTTGTTCAACGTCGGCTTGATAATGGCTGGTATCTAACTCAATTCCATGAACTACATCCATTAACGTTAGAGTAATTGCTTCGTCTCTAATTGCTGGATCTTTGTAAGATAGTGCTGTGACTTTGATAGTTGCCAGCTCATCATGATGCGCTTGGTAAATAGTGGGGGCTCTGACCCTCATATACAAATCAATACTTTCTCCGCCTTGTAGAGACACTGGTGTGGAGTCAAAAATTGGTGTATGGTTACTAGCAAAGAATATACTAGCACTCCAATTGGTAGGGACTCCTTCAACAGCCATCGAAAATATATCCGAAACTAAATCTGCAGGTCCGGGAGTTGGGTTAGAAATCGACATGTTGTAAGTGGTCTGTTCACTAGGTTCGATTGTGTGGTAGAATGTTTCATCCTCAGCCAATGAAACATCTACTAGACCTGTAAGAATATGAACATAACATAATGTGTAAACTCCTCCGTTATTCTCGTCACTACACTTGTTTGTATCTGACCAGGCAACGTGAGCTCCGCTGCCCATGTCGTTAGCAAATGCAGGTGGCTGCCCTAATTCAGGGAGTGCTGGAGAATTTGGCCCTAATTTATCCGACTGCCATTCAGTTATTGGAAGCAGTTCCCAAGGGTCAAAAATTGATGATGCTATGGAATTCAAAGGGAAACCCGTTGGCCAATCGTTGTTTGTATGATTCAAACGAGTGTACATCAAAGTCTCACCTTGAGACCCGTTATAGTTATCTAGCCATGTCAAATGAACGTTGTCAAATGAATCTGTTAAAATTGACGGCATATGTGAGTTTCCACCAAATGGACGATCAGGAGCCAGTCCTTCATAGCCCTCGACATTAGAAATTGCTGCATCTGAGATTTGTTTAATTGCGTATGAAGGTAATCCTTCACTAACTCCATCCCATGCTCCTGCAGAGCTTAATCGCAGGCGAGTGTAATAAATCTCATAATTAACGTCAATATCAAATCCATATGCTCTCCCATCCATCCAAGTTATATGTGTATTTCCAGAGTTATCAATTGCAATCGCTGGATGTAAACTGTAAGCATCGTTCAATGTTACTCTGGTATCGTTTACCACTACTAAATGCCCATAACCCAGTGCATCAGGTGATGCTCCTAAGTCTTCGATATACCTGTCTGCAGCTTGATCAACAAAAGTACCTGGATCTCCCTTCTGCCAACCTGGCCATGGAGAGTCAAGAAGAGTTAGCGGATCTAAAACTGTCAAAAATATCTCTCTAGAATTATTTGTGGATAAGTATACCAACGCTTCGACCATTAGTTGCATTTCCGCTTGGTTACTAGACCCTGTCGGGAAACTGTACATCATACCTTCTGCATTAGTTAAAGCTAGGGTAGCGCCGCTACATGTTCGGCTGTTGAGACTCGTGAATCCATTTGGACACTGTGCTAAATCCATCATGTGAGAGCCTACTTCTGTAGAGCCACTGCCAAATCCTGCAGCCATTAGAGGAATTGGGATTATCCCCGCTGTAACACAGGCATTGTGTGCTTCAAGAATGGACTGGGCATCATCTGCATCCCCTGCTGGATCTCCTCCGTAAGGCCCTTCATCTGAAATAGGAATTACAATCTTTGTCGCATTGGGATTCCATACGTGATCAAGCATTGTAGGAGGGTTTCCAGGTACGTTACCTTGAGCGTCATGCCAAGAAAGACACGCCCATGTGGAGGCGGGGCCCCAAAACTCACTGTAGTATCCACCATCTTGTGGTAAATCGATTGCCCCATTAGAATAGACTACTTCTGTTAGTTCTCTGATTCCACCAGAATCATCATTTGGTTGAAGGCCTAGAGCAGTGGTGCGTGGACCTTGGTTTCCGCTACCTCCAGTAGCATACGCTGCAGCACAATTACCACTAGTCGCTGCGGAAGGCCAGTTTCCACTAAGAGCGTAGAGAGTTTCATAGACGGTCATATTAGCCCGTTCTAACATTGGCTTTAGGCCTTCAAAGTTGTAGCCGCTAGCAAAGGAACCGCCATAGAAAACAGCGCACATGTCTGCCCATTCTGCATTCATTGAGCCTGATGTATCAATAGGAACTACCATCTCAACTTTACCGCCGCGTGTATCGTCCCATACTACTTGTACAAAATCATCCAAATCTACAGCTACATCTGGATGCCCTTTATGCCCAATTATTGGTGTAAGTAAGGTCTCATCGACTGCTACGATTGCTGTTCTCGCAATTACATCTGCTTCAATCATTGCATAGTAAATCTGTGGCTGTTGGTAATACTTATCCAATGGTTCGTAAGAATCTTCCCAAACAATATGTGCATTGGACTGTGAATCGACATCGATTGCCGGCCAGTCTCTATTTTGTGTGTGCCGAGAAACTTCAAAGTCATCGATTACCGAAATTGATGCGTCAATTGCTACGCCTCCGTCAAGATCATCTTGTGAAGGATCAACTACTGTGTATTTGATAGCCCAATTTCCAGTTCTATCTGCCCAAACAATATGTGCTCTATCATTATCATCAATTGCAATATCGGGATGCCATGCTCTGCTTTGACCAGCATTAGATATCTGAGTATCGTCAATTAAAGTGTCACCACGAGCATCGACAAGTTTGTAATACAGATGTTGAGTATTTCTACTCCAAACGAAATGAACATTTCCTTCGGAATCTGAGTCTAGAGCGACCATTCTATCGTTTTGGCTACCACCATTTACAATTTGTACCGCATCAGTAAGTACTACTTCGCTAGCTGTTACCTGTGGGGCGACCATCGAAACAAATACTCCCATAACCATCAATGTAACCATCATTACACTACTTCTCATCTTACTTCTATCCATTGAACTCACCTCAGCATATGCTGCAACAGATGAATTTGAACATTCTCTATACTTAACCTCGACCCTTACGGGTCATTTTGAAAATAGTACACTACGCCCATTCATCTCTATCAAAACTACGTCCAAATCCGCCAGTTTCATCGAAATTTATGTCCATTTCCTCAACTTGAGACTTTTTTCCTCGAGGAGTTTTACTTGAGCTTTTCTTGGGCCAATCATCCACTGGCCCAGGTTTACCGGTTCCCGGCCCGTATCCAAACTTTATTTTATGAATTAGAGACAATTTTGTTAACCAAACTTTCCTCATTGTATGCATAAATTCATTCTGTGTTAAACCGTCAAACCAAATCGGCCTCGAAAGATTGAAGGCTTGTAGGGGGCCTGATTCTTTTTCTTCTTTTTTCCCTATATGTAGCACCCAATCTAAGTTGGCTTGGGTCAATAATAGTCTAGTTTCATGAAGCCATGTTTGCCACTCAAGTGAATCTGATAAATAGTGCTCTTTCATTTCCAATTGTTGGCCTTCATCGACTCTGGTTATTGAGTAAATCAAAACTAGATTTCTATTTTTAGGTATTACAACGTTGAACAGGTGTGCTGCTTTTGTCGGGGGATACCTAACATGGAGATGAAGGAAGTTCTGACTATCTTGCACTTCACGGGTTTCAAGTTTCTCACTAGCTAGCCATTCCCTAATCATATTGGCAGCCGAGGTCGCATCCATATCCATTTTTTATCATCACCCTATTTGAGAGGTCCTAATTGAGTATTCAATTTTTTAATTAAAATATTGAATTCATCTCCGGCTGGAGTGTTGGAAAATTTACTTATTTTAGCAAGTTTTCTAAAATTAGACCAGTAATCATACCCTAATAAGAAAATTAAAGAAGAAATATAGAATACAAAAATTATTGAAATGAAACACAGTAATGCTTGGTGAGAAAGCAAGGGATAGTCTAGAACTACATCGTTCCAAAGAGAAAGGAATGTGATCACAAAAGATGTAAATGGCCAAAAAATAACTGGGGAAAACATGCCTGCTAAGAAGAAATATGTCGTTCTTGCATCCAAACCTTCGTCACTTATTTCTGCCATATAACGCGCCATTATAGATTGAAGACCGGACCCAATAATTACTGGTATTGAAGTGATAGTCATCAACAATACGCCGATTAATGCATTGTAATAGCCGGAGAAATTCATTTTCTTTAATTTTTGATTTTGGTTGAGACTATTGGCATCGAGATCATATGAATGTAACATTTGAGCGGCTGCGATTGCCTCTGGAATTAGTTCTCGATAATTACCATTTTCATTTATTTCATCTCTAATATGTCTTGTAGCATGGACTTCTTGACTAAGAGATGTTAGAGGTTTTTCATCCTGATTGGCTTTGATATGTGCAATTAATTTCCAAGCTCGATAAGTCTCCCAATCAGGAGCCTCGGGAGTTAAGGGAGATAGTTTGAGATACATTTCTTCCTTCAATTCATTAACAGCTGAAGCGGGTGGTTCTATCCATTCTCCTCCTTCTAGCCGAGAAGACTTTTCATCATCATATACTAGTTTTATTTCTATGGGATCTGTATATTCAACATAACTCTTAGTTCTAAACCAATAATGCCTTTCCCAATGGAGGCCTGTTGGTTGTATTACTGGAGCTGGTTCGCCTCTTTTTCTAGCAATAGCTGCAGAAGCCAAAGCCGCTCTTGCTGCCCCGGTTCTCAAAGCATGTAATTTAGAATCTTGATGAGATTTCCCCTCTGGCATTATAACGGCACCGTGGCCACCTGCCAAACAATTAGCAATTGTTAACATACTTCTATCATTTATTTTCCTAGCAAAATTCTCATCGGTTACGCCGGCCTCAACTTCTGCTTTTCTTAGAACTGGTTGGGCCCCGTTCCTCCTAGACCACCATCCGATTATTGGCCCAGTTATGAGATCATGACGTCCCAAAGATATGATTCTTTTTTTCTGTGTTAATATCATTAAACTCGGATCAACTAAACCATTAATATGGGTCGCTATAGAAATTCTACCTCCGTTGTTAGGAGGTATTTTATCTGCCTCAAAATTACGGAATATTACCGATTTTCCAACGTTTATCATCAATCTTAACAGATAGCTAAAGGATTTGTTTCCTGGATGTTTTCCTGTGTGATCATAAGGGGCTTTTTCTAATTTATTAACGTTGATTTTGTGCGCTGCTGCAGATAGTTCCGGCGTGATTTCGGGGGCGCTGGTGGAATCTTGCACGGCGCTGCGAGTTGGTTAGAGGTTGAGAATACATCGGTCAAATAACAATAAAAAAATAAGAGATTTATGCTAATTCATACAAAATTGCTTTTGATAGCTCGGAAGCATCTGAATGATCTATTGGTCTTGGGTTCCAAACAAAAGAATGAGTAGATTCTGGATATCTAGGGATTATATGAAAATGAAGATGAGGCACTGTCTGCCCCGCTTGTTCCCCATTGTTCTGAATAATGTTATAATTTTCCGCACCTGTGATTTTTATTATTGCTCTACATATCTTCGGTAAAGCCATACCCAGAGATGAGGCAGATTTATCCGAAAGGAGATCCATTGTGGAGCATTCTTCTTTCGGAATTACTAGGGTGTGCCCACGTGAAAGAGGATTAATATCCAAGAAAGCATATACGAATTCATCTTCATAGATTTTATGAGAAGGAATTTCTCCTGATAATATTAAACTGAAAATAGTGTTACCATTTCTGCTCATTATATCATTAACCTGATTGTGATATTGCCTCAATAATAGGCACCATTGATTTAATCTGTATAGCGGTAACAAGTTCAGTATTCATTACCCTAGATTGGTCTGTTAAGGAAATTTTTGCTTCTTGTAACGCTTTAGCGTTGGAAAAATTCTTTTCACTATTGTTGCGGATATTCTTGCCGAGATTGGTTACTTTAGAAGAGAACTCCCCTACTGATTGCCCGTCTTTTGAAAAATAATCATCTATATTTTTTGAAACCTTGGACAATTCCTTTTCTATCTTATTGCTACCCGCAAAATTAGCAGTTTGGGACCACTTGCCTGCATGTCTGCCGGCTGCTTCTCCTGTGACCAAATCTTCGAGTTGTAGGTTTCCTGGAAGGTAACCATCTCCGTGCATCCCAGTGTTGGCCGATCTTCCAGCGGCATAAAGTCCAGTATACCACATTTTTTGTGAATTGAATGTTACTCTTCCCTCATCATCGATTGGTGCTCCTCCGATAGTGAAAGCTATAGATGAATATACTGGAATTACTTCAGAATCTACATTCAAACCAGTTCTTTCTTCGATTCTTCTGATAGTTTGGGCGTACCAAACTTTGGCATCGGAATCTAGATTTCTTAAATCGAGAACACAGTTCTCTCCACTTTGTTCCTCGCCGATTTCTAAATCATCTCCGGAATCTTTTCTATACCTGCCACCAGCACTTAACACATCCACTGGTAAATGCAAACTCGTACCTTTTATTGTTAAATGATGTTTGGAAACATTAGACATTCCCTCAAGTTTGATCCCTGCAGATGCTGCTAGTGAAACTCCAGTACCAGAACCTTCTGAAATATTACTCCAAAGTCCTTGGTAACCATCCGTTGCTAAGATTACTGCCTTGGCTTGCATACCAAATACTTCTCCTGATTGAATGTTCAAGGCTGTTATTCCACGTACTTGTTTGCTGTCCATTACTAATGAAAGCGCTTGTAAATCAGTCCGCCTAACTATCTCTCTTTTGATCACTTGTTCTTCAAGAATCCTTGTAATTTCACGTGTTGTGGAATCTCCACATCCGACGAGGCGAGGCCTACTATGACCTTGGCAAGAGGCTGCAAAGGGGAGGCCCCCGTCTCTTCTCTGCAAAACCAATCCCCAATTCTCTAATTTGGCTAAAACATTCATTGCTTCACCACAAACTCTTGCAGCAGCCGACTTATTGGTGCCTTCGCCACCTGCTGAAATTGTATCGTCTCGATGGGCAGTAGAGTCCACTTCATCAAAAGAAACAGCGAACCCGCTAACAGGAGACGCGCCCGAGCCCGCCCCTATACTTCTACTATCAATTATGATTGGTTTTGTTCCTGCATCGGACGATGCTATCGCCGCTCGAAGTGCCGCAGGACCGCTGCCGATAATTACAACATCCCAAGATTCCATGTTCTCTCGGACTCTTCGAAAAGATTCCTTCTCAAGAAGATGACGCAGTGAGAGGTTTCTTATTATTTATTATTCGGATACCGAAAGAGCCAATTTTCTAACTGCTTCTGCAGCATCAGTCATCCTAACTCCGGCACTCTCAGGGTGCAAACTAGATGTAAGAGTTGTATGCACAATTGTGGATGAAAGAGTGATTCCGTCTTCTCCATTTATTGTCACTTGTACTGGGTGTGGACCTGATACAGTGCTAGGCCATGCGACACCTATCCACAACACCAATGCTGCATCTAATAATCCATCAAGAGTAACTATTTGCTTGGTCTCTGTCTTCCTGCAGGGAACTCTTAGTGTCTGTACTTCTGGCTCTCCATGAGCTGTCACAATCTCAACCTCTATTGTCATGTCTAATGTGCTACCATTATGGACCATTACAAAAAGATCTGATTGACCGTCTGAGGATCTTGGAGGTAGATCTAAATCCATTCTCCAATTGTTTTCACTTAATTTTAATTCCCCGTTTTTTGATGCATCGTGTAACCTATCTATCAGCCTGAATAGGCCTGGTTGCCATGCTCTAGTGTGTGCTAATAGGCCTTGAATAGTGTTGATATTGATTTTGATTTCGGAGTCAGTTAAAAAATCCATAGCAGAAATTTTGTAAACTTCTTTAATTGAATACATCATTTCTTTATTCGATAATAGCCCTCTAGCATTCAGATGTAATGCCGCTAACATATGCTCTAAAGCAGCTGCTGGTTCATGGCCATCTCTTACTTTAGTTGCTAGTTCAGTAGACCAATCGTCCCAACTTCCTGCTGTTTCGGGATCTAAGTGTGCGACTAATACTTCTGTTAGTACTCTTTCCAATATACTATCATGCAAAGTGGGGGCATGCAATGAAAGAAGTGGGAAACGTCTGGAGCGCATAGGTATGGAGCCTTCTAGATAAAATGTATTCAACCAACAAATGAAACCCAAAATAACTGCAAGACTAATCAAGATTTGACCTAGAATATAACCAGTTTCAAGTTCCCAGACTGCAAATAAGGACAGAGCGGCCAACAATGATGAAAACATCCTGACTCTTTCTCTAAGTACTCTCTCATGAAGCGTATTAAGAATCCTTTCGACGCCTGGATAGGCTTCCTTAGATTTGAAGCCCCCGATTCTTAATTGTAGACGGTGTCTTGCAGACATTCTGGCAAACACAGATGAAATATTTGGAGGTATTAGAAGTAAAAAATTTATTGAAAATATTGCTATGGCTAATTCCAGAGAGGAATATTCCCAATTAGTTAGAATTACTCCCGCAGAAGTGGGGGCTGCTATCGAAAACCAAAATCGGATTGAGGGGGTGTATCTGATTGTTGTAACAAAGGTCCAAAATCTTCGCTGTGAATCAATCCTTTCAATCCTTTTTGAAAACGCTTTATCCTCTCGTGAAGACGTCTCCGCATAAGGAGTCGGTAACATCTCTTTAGAAGGAGGCACGACTCTACGAGGAGGACAATAACCTTGATGCCATCGGAAGAATATATGAATAATATACGGTTTTGCCGACCATCACATTTCTTGAGGCATGTGCTCTCGCACAGACGGGCGATTAGTGTAGTCTGGATATCACCTTGGCCTCCTAAGCCGAGAACCCGGGTTCAAATCCTGGATCGCCCGCCATTAAGAAAAAGCTAGTCCGTGACTTCTTCCGGCCTTTGCAACACGATGAAGGAATTGTTCTAATGGTATCCGGGCGTGCATAGAATTATTCAGATTTTTATCACAATCTGCGAGAGCGTCAAGTATTTCGCACCTCAATTCGTCAGTGATAGAAATCCTCCTGCCGACGACCACTTCATGAATTTGTGAAATTACATCCTCGGAATCTAATCCGTGTTCATTCATTAATTTGTCAACTTCAGCGATGGCCCCGCCAAGTACCTTTTTATTTCGTCCATTTATTTTTTCCCATTTCCACTCTACTACTTTTCCTCGTAAAGCAAGTTCAAGAAGATGCCTGCCTGCTTGCAAAGTTGTTGCTTGTACCAATTTATGTACAGCAGATCTGTCGGAAGCTAAGCCTCTAGATTCAAGCATTTCTAATGTGAATATTGATTTACGAAGATTTCCTTCGCACACATACACAATATCTCCAATTACTCCTTCGTTTTTATCGACTTTTTCTTTGTCGCATATAGAATTTAAAGTTGAAACTAATTGTTCTTTGGATGTAGAAGGTATTCTTATCATTTGGGTCCTAGATCTTAATGCATCGATAATTCTGCTAGGAGCTCTTGCAACTAAAATAAATCTAGAGGCGTTTCCTACAGTTTCCATCATACGACGAAGATATGCTTGACGGATATGCCCCAAATGGTCTGCATCTTCCAGAACAATTACTCTACTAACTGGAATTTGTCCATCACTAATTTCAATTTCTCTTCCTGCGGGAGGAATATCTGATTTTTTGGCCTGCATAATTCCTCTATCGAAAGCATCCAAAGACATACGTCCAGCTAACGTATCCGAAGAATTTATCCCTCCTGGTCTCAAGAAATTTTCAAACTTAGCCATGGCGCCACTGGTTTTTGCAAGATCTCTACATTGGAGAATGTGGGTAGTAGATTTCCAGCTTGGACCGAGCATTTGTCTGGCGACTAGCTTCCAAGAGGCAGTTTTTCCAACCCCTGCAGGGCCAGTGATTAGTAAATTGGGAGGATTTGGAGATAAACTAGCGGATGTCAATGCTTGACGTAAATTTAGAGGTATAGACAGTTCCTCGAAAGTTCGAGGAGAATGCTCTCTAAGCCAACTCGCCATATGATAGCGTCAAAGTGAAGGGTCTTGAACTGAACGATTTCTATTCTGCCTTCAAAATCTTATGACGACCGCCTTTACGAGGCTTTACGAAAATTCTGTAACCACACGATCTGCAAGATTTACCTGTTGAGCCTGCTTCGGACCATGCTAAATGGCCACATCGAAGACATTTGTAACGGATTTCTAAAGGGTCCATGGCAGATTCACAATGATTGCATCTAGGTAAGTCGGTTTCACTCCACGGTCTTCTGTCAGTACGGTTGCACTGACGGCATTTGTGAAGAATTAG
>CEVU01040026.1_pt1 | contig 10710 bp, 10 predicted proteins | sample 427081 | NCBI WGS metagenome assembly CEVU01 (sample SAMEA2623868, study PRJEB7988) | marine metagenome | biome: marine biome (ENVO:00000447); feature: deep chlorophyll maximum layer (ENVO:xxxxxxxx); material: "saline water (ENVO:00002010), including plankton (ENVO:xxxxxxxx)" | depth 80 m | reverse complement strand
GCTGCTCCTAGCCCACGAGAAGCACCAGTAATTAATGCTATTTTTTTGGTCATAGGGTCAGCTTTCAGATTTTATGTTCAATGATATCTTTGATTAGTCAAAAAATTTAGCAGATTAATTTAATCGAATTCTTCTGTTTTATTCACATGTTTTCACTAATATTTCATATTTTTCAATAATCCAGCCTAAAGCTCTTTCGGGGTTTTGCGCTTTAATAGATGCTATCATATCCTCAAATATTAATGCACTTTTACTGGCATCTATTTGAGGGATTGTATTATCCCCTAAGATTGCCAAATAAGCAAAGAAGGTAATCGCAATTAAAAATAGCCCGCGAAGTATACCAAAAACAAACCCTAAGGCTTGATCAATTCGAGTAAGACGGGTTTTGTTTATCACAGTGCTTAAGAGTGGTGTGAAAAACGAAAAAATCAGCAGGCTTAGAGCAAATACGCTTGCGAATGCTGCAATTATAGCTAATTCGCAACTGTCGGCTAATATTGGCCCAAGTAAAGGAATTTCCTTTATTAATGGAGTTGTTAAGGGAGCAAAAACAAAAGATATAATGGATGAAAAAACCCATCCCATTATTGCCATTATTTCCCTGGTAAGGCCGCGAGCATACGCAAGTATTGCTGAGATCAATACTATAACTATGACTATGCCATCTACAATGTTAAGGCTTTCCATCGCCCAATACCTCAGTTGTACCTTTATATTTTTGCATCACACTTACAAAGTCGCGAAGATTGTTTGTCTCTCGAATATTTATTCCATTTATGGGATTTTTTTTGTTTCGCGTTGCAGTGATTGCCTCGATAAATCCTAACTTTTGTGCCTCTTTCAACCTACTGTCCACTTGACTTACTTGTCGAACAGCTCCTGATAGACTAATTTCTCCAAAAACAACAGAGTTTACTGGAAAAATAACTTCTTCTCTTGCAGAAAAAATAGCGCCTGCTACCGCTAAATCTGCGGCAGGTTCATTTATTTTTATTCCACCCGCTATATTCAAATAAACATCGAAGTTGGCAAAGCTGATACCGCAACGGGATTCTAATACAGCTAATATCATTGATAAGCGGTTTCCGTCCCAACCTATAACATTTCGTCGCGGTTGGTTGAGTGTCGAGGGTGTAACTAGAGCCTGAAACTCGACTAAGATTGGTCTGGTCCCTTCAATACCTGCAAAAACTACCGAACCGGGTATATTTTTGCCTCTTTCTGATAAAAAAAGTTCTGAGGGGTTTTTTACTTGAGATAACCCATCAGTTACCATTTCAAACACGCCAATTTCATCAACTGGCCCAAATCTATTTTTTACTGCTCTCAAAATTCTGAATTGATGGCCTCTCTCGCCTTCAAAATGTAGTACTGTATCTACCATATGTTCAACTACGCGAGGTCCAGCAATTTGGCCTTCTTTAGTTACATGCCCAACCATTATTACTGCAGTTCCATTGCGTTTTGCATAATTAGTGAGCTCGAATGCTGCTGATCTTACCTGTGATACGCTTCCTGGTGCACTGTCCACAGTATCAGCCCAAATCGTCTGGATTGAGTCAATTATTACAAGATCTGGTTTTTCATCCTCAAAGGTTGTGAGTATATTTCTTAAATTAGTTTCTGAACCCAACCGTATCGGGGCGGTCGACAAACCTAAACGTTCCGCACGTAATTGTACTTGCGAAGCTGCTTCTTCGCCGGATATGTATAAAACCTTTAGACCTGCTAAACCAAATTTAGCCGCTGCTTGCAGCAATATAGTAGATTTGCCGATACCGGGGTCGCCTGATAGCAATATTGCAGATGAACTTACGAGCCCGTTTCCAAGAACACGGTCAAATTCAGCAATGCCGGACTTCGAATACGAAAGATATTCATGGTTTGGTGAAAGATCACTTAATGATACCTTCTCGCCTTTTTCATTACCGATTGAGATTTTTTGGGGGCCATCTGAGAACGCTTTGCTCTCCAGTAAAGTATTCCAGTCACCGCAACCATCACAGCGCCCAGCCCATTTATTAGTTACTATCCCACAAGATGAACAAGAGTATGATTTTGACGTTTTGGCCATACCACACTTGTGCCAATTGTTTCTTAGCAATTCAAGTTGATTAAAAATTATTCAAAAATTTTTAATTACGTTACGTTTATTGGTCCTTTGGTTTTTCCATTTACAAACTGATAGACATATGGATCCTTGGAATCGCGCAGTTTTTTGGATTTTCCTTCCCATCGGATCCTGCCAGACTCTAAAAGTGCAACATTATCTGCGATCTGCTCTACTGATGATATATCATGAGTGATTGTAAGAGCAGTTACTTCCATGGTTTCAACAATTTCCCTAATTAGGTTATTAATTGTATTAGTCATTATAGGGTCCAGACCGGTAGTTGGTTCGTCAAAAAAAATAATCTTTGGGTTACCTACAATTGCTCTGGCTAGCGCCACCCTTTTTTTCATTCCACCTGAGAGGTCAGAAGGATACTTATTTGCCACTTCATGATCCAGGCCAACTTTTTTCAACTTTTGAATCGCAAGGTCTTTAGCGTCTTGAATTGATAACTTTTCTCCACCTTTTAAAAATTTGAAACAAATATTCTGCCATACCGGAAGGCTGTCAAATAGGGCTGAGCCTTGAAAAAGCATACCTATTTCTGAGAGAGTCCGGCCAGGCTTGTCGTACGATACCTGTATATTACCTATGGATACTTCTCCAATATCAGGTCTTAAGAGGCCTAGTAAAATCTTTAGAAGTACTGATTTTCCAGCACCAGAAGTGCCGATAATTGCAGTGGAGCTTCCTTCCTGCACAAGCATATCAACCCCATCGAGTACGTTTTGATCTGAAAACGCTTTATGAATATTTTTTATTTTGATCATGAGTTAAAAAAAACCTCTGTCAAAATATAATTCGCCGCTAAAATAAAAACGCATGCTGCAACTACGGCAGATTTTGTAGCTTTGCCCACGCCCTCAGCCCCATTCGATGAATGAAATCCGCAGTAACAACCAGATACAGAGATAATTAAACCAAAAAAAGCACCTTTTACTAGTCCACTTGAAATATCAGAAATTTGAAGCATGCTTGCAGTGCTTGCCAAATATGTACTAGAGCTGAAATCTAAACGATTTATACCTACAAGATACCCCCCTAGTATACCGATAGAGTCACCAATTGCTATTAACACTGGTAATGAAAGGGTTGCTGCAAGGACTCGAGGTACAGCTAAATATTTTATTGGATCAGTAGAAAGTGTGATTAATGCATCCACTTGTTCAGTTACCTTCATGGTCCCAATTTCTGCTGCTATCGAGCTGGCTACACGCGCTGCTACAATTAGTCCGCCTAGAACTGGGCCTAATTCACGGGCCATACCGATTGCAACAATTGCTGGAACTACTTGCTCTGCATTAAACCTGGAACCACCGGCATAGATTTGCAGTGCCAAAGCACCACCAGTAAAAAGAGCTGTTAACCCAAGTACTGGTAGCGACATCCATCCAATTTGGAAAAAAGCCTTCAGTATTTCTCCACCATAAGTTGGAGGCGTAAATAAATTTGAAAAAATTAAAATTATAAATTTAGTTACTCTGCCTATTTTTTGTAAGAAGATATTTGCAGATTTGCCTAAATTTCTTAAAATTTTCATTTGAATATCTCTAAATGTATATACGATTATATCGGTTTCCGAGGGCTGTTAAAATTTCATAACCAATCGAATTAGCATCATAAGCGAGATCATCGATTTCCTGTTTATCATTTAAAAGCCATAAGAAGTCCGGGTCTTCGTTACAATTGGAAACATCAACTCCAATTAAGTCCATTGAAATACGGCCTATTATACTGCAGGGTATTTCATTGTAATACAATATCGCTTTGTTACTCATACACCTAAAAATACCATCCGCATAACCCGAATTTAAAGTGGCGACTTTCGTGGTTTTCTTCGCGGTCCATGTATTCGAATAACCAACGGTTTCGCCGGCTAAAACAGTTCGGATTTGAATTACAGGTAATTTTAATTGTACTACGTTTTTCGAACTATTGTAAGGTTTTCCACCATACAAACCAATTCCAGGTCTCGTCATATCAAAATGATATTGTTTTCCTAATAAAATGCCACCAGTTGCCGCAAGGGATTTTCTGCAATTAATGTTGTTGGTAATTTCCTTAAAATAATTCAGTTGCTTTTCATTCATGGGGTTGCTTATCTCATCAGCACAAGCCAAATGGGACATAATAAGCTCTGGATTGAGTTGTGTAATGATATCCTTTAACGCTTCGTATTCAGCACATTCCATTCCAAGACGGTTCATCCCTGTATCTAGCTGAATACCAATCATCTGGTTTGATGAATTTTCTACATGAAATAACAGTTGTTCTGCTGAATTTATGAGTGGTATTAAATCAAAGTTTTTAATGAGAGGCGTGTCCCCAGTCATATGACCAGAGAAAACATATATTTTTGGTCCTTGACCAAGGGCCTGCCGAAGCTGCACGCCTTCTTCTGCCACGGCTACAAAAAAATCTCTTGCTCCTGCTTTTGCAAGTGAGATACCCACTTCCTTTATTCCCAAACCATAAGCGTTAGCCTTAACTACGGCTCCTGCTGAGCCGTTAGAGAGCCTATTCAGTGCATTCCAGTTGGAGCAAATATTTGCAAGATTTATATAAAGTTCGGCTGAACTCATGTGAATGTCCTAAATCACTGCTGTTTAAAGCTTACTTCTAAGCGTGATAATTGCAAGGATCTCTTTTTGTTATTATCTTTGAACTTAAGTATCAGAGTGTTTGCTTAAGGCGCTAGCATGGCGCGCTAGCTTGGTTATCGCCTGCCAATCAGCAGCTTTAATTTTATCCTTGGGAGCAACCCAGCTACCTCCAACACAAACTACATTTTCCAATGATAAATAATCTAATGCATTTGTTGATGTAACTCCTCCTGTTGGGCAGAAGCTCACATCAGGCATTGGACCTAGGATTGACTTCAAAGCTGCAATTCCACCATTTGACTGTGCAGGAAAGAATTTTTGAACAGAATAACCTTTGGACAACAAATTCATTACTTCTGATGGCGTAGCAGAGCCTGGCAGAAGCGGAAGTTTAACTTCCGCACAAGCGCTTAATATTTGATCTGTTACACCTGGACTTACTCCAAAACTTGCTCCTGCTCTTTTAGCTGCATAAACATCCTCTTTAGATAGTAGCGTCCCAGCGCCTATTATTCCTTCTGTTGTATTAGCTGCCATGACCTCAATAACATCAAAAGCATTTTCAGTTCTAAGAGTTACTTCTATAACTCGAAGGCCGCCAGCTATTAATGCTTTTGCGAGCGGTACAGCATTTGTTGTCTCATCAACCACCAAGACGGGTATAACTGGAGCTAATTTACAAATAGCTAATAAATCATGATTTTCTCGGTATAAATTCATATCATCTCAATTATGTTATGCCGCCGCCATATTTCGCGGATGTGGCATTTTCACGGAAAATCTTAAAAAGCTCTCTACCTAAACCACTTTCATTTTTAGTTAAGTCTTTTTTCCTAGCTTCTCGAGCTTCGAAATCTTTTTCTAAAATATTTAATTCTCCAGTTAAAGCATCCAACCGTATCAGATCTCCATTTTTTATTTTTGAAATTGGTCCTGAGCTTGCAGCTTCGGGGCTCAGATGAATTGCTGCCGGTACCTTGCCCGATGCTCCCGACATTCTCCCATCAGTAATTAGTGCGACCTTGAGGCCTCTGTCCTGCAGTACAGACAAAATAGGTGTTAATCCATGAAGTTCGGGCATTCCATTGGCAACAGGTCCTTGAAATCTTACTACAATTACTAAATCCGTGTTTAGTTCATTATTTTTAAATGCACTTTTAACCTCTTCTTGAGCCTCAAAGACCCTGGCTGGTGCTTCGATTATTTGTTTTTCCATCGGAACAGAAGAAATTTTTATTATACAAGATCCAAGATTTCCGTCTAATCTCTTAATTCCACCAGATTTTTGAAAAGGGTCGGACACGGGTCTTAATATTTTTTCATTATGCGATTTGGTACTCGATCGTACAAATTCTATCTTACCATCAATCAGTTTGGGTTCCTTGGTATAAGTTTCTAAACCTAAACCCATAATAGTTTTTACATCGTTATGCAGATACCCAGCTTCTAAAAGCTCAGCTATCATGTAATTCAGTCCACCGGCGGCGTGAAAGTGATTAACATCCGCTAACCCATTCGGGTATATTTTAGCCATTAGAGGCGTTACACTTGATATGTCGTCAAAGTCACTTATTTCGAGTTTAATTCCAGCAGCTTTCGCCATTGCAGGTAAATGTAGCACTAGATTAGTTGATCCCCCAGTAGCCATCAGCCCTACTATCCCGTTCACAAAAGCTTTTTCGTCTAAAATTTGGTAAGCAGGTGTAAAGTAATTTCCCAGACTGGTGATTTCTAATGCGCGCTTGGTCGCTAACTCGGTTAATGCGGTTCGTAAAGGCGTATTGGGTGTAACAAACGATGCTCCAGGTAAATGCAACCCCATAAATTCCATAAGCATTTGATTTGAGTTTGCTGTCCCATAAAATGTACATGTCCCGGGACTATGATAGCTAGCCATCTCAGCCTTCATTAATTCTTTTCGACTTATTTCTCCTGTGGCAAACTTTTGACGCACAATAGATTTTTTATCATTTGGAATGCCTGAGGGCATTGGGCCAGCTGGAGCAAAGACTGCTGGTAAAAATCCAAAAGTAGCCGCTGAAATAACTAATCCGGGAACTATTTTGTCGCAAACACCCAAATATATAGAGGTATCGAAAGTATTGTGGGAGAGAGCAATCGATGCCGCTAAAGCAATTACATCACGCGAAAATAGAGAAAGCTCCATTCCAGGCTGCCCCTGCGTAACGCCATCGCACATTGCTGGTACTCCGCCTGCTACTTGAGCTGTCCCTCCGAATTCCCGAGCTGCCTTGCGAATTATCTCAGGGAAGCTTTCAAACGGCTGATGTGCGGAAAGCATATCATTATAAGCAGTAACAATTCCAATATTTCCATTTGATGTTCTGGAAAGTGATGTCTTATCCTTTGATGTACTTGCGTAGGCGTGGGCTTGATTTCCACAAGTCAAATGGGCTCGTCTTGGACCACTATTTAGCTGATCTTGCATGTTATCTAGATATTGTGATCGGGAGTCACGAGAGCGCCGAATTATTCGGTTAGTAACCTCTGATATAACTTCGTTTATCGGCATCGTGATTATTTCTTATTTTGTTAGCGCTAACATTTATACTTAGAGGTAAGTCATAAAAATACAAAACTCAAGAAAAAAGATAATAGCTGATGATAAATTTTGTTAATTAAAATTATATAGATGCCAAAGATAATTATATTAATTTCTACTTATATTTTGTATGCATTTGATCAGAAAGTGGAAATATTGAGCATGACAAAATTTGCAGTGCGACTAAGGGCCGGCATTGAAGCAAAAAAATTCCGCTATGGATATCCGTGGATCTACAGTAATGATATAATCTCTGATCGTCGTACCAAATCTTTAACTCCCGGTTCATTTGGGAAGCTGGTTGATTATGACAAAAATCCTATTTGCTTGGTTACTGTTAATCCAAATTCAAAAATTTTTGCCAGAATAATGGATTTTAATCTTGGAGCTACTATTGATGGGAACTGGATAAAGGATAGAATAATCAAAGCCTTAACTGTCAGAGAAGAAATATTCAAAGACCCGTTTTATAGGATGATAAACGCGGAGGCAGATGGTCTCCCGGGATTGATTGTGGACCGTTTTGATAAAGTCGTCGTGATCCAGCCAAATGCATTTTGGGCAGATAACATGTGTAAAGTTATTGCCAGCTCAATCAAAGAAGTTTGCAAAATTGATGTTGTAATAAAAAATTCGTCTGGTCGGTCAAGGAAGTTAGAGGGTTTGGATGATAAAAATGCTGTATTTTTTGGTGATGGACCAGAGTTGCCAATATCAGTTCCTATGAATGGAGCGATTTATAAAGCTGATGTTCTTGGTGGTCAAAAAACGGGTCTATTTTACGACCAAAGGCAAAATCAAAAATTTGTTGCCGGTTTAGCTAGCGGCAAAGTAGTATTGGATGTGTTTTGCCACGTGGGTGGTTTTGGCTTAGCAGCTATCGCTGCTGGAGCTTCAAAAGTTTCATTTGTAGATAGTTCTGCAAATGCCCTTGAATTGGTTAAAATTGGCGCTGCTGAAATGAAGAAATCGAGTAATGTCAATACAATCCAGGGTGATGCTTTTGAGGTGATGAAGGAGCTCGCCGGCTCTGGTCATTTGTACGATATAGTTATTTGCGATCCTCCTGCGTTTGTAACATCCCGAAATTCTCTTCAATCTGGTTTGCGAGCATATGAAAAAATGGCAAAGTTGGGCGCCAGTGTGACAAGAGAGAATGGAACTCTTGTCCTCTGTTCTTGCTCTCAATTAGCGGATCTAACGAAATTTAGAAATGCATGCGTAAGAGGCATTGGCAGGGAAGGACGGCGTGGGCAGCTAATACATACCGGTTTTGCCGCAGCAGATCATCCCATGCATCTCCAACTTTTGGATAATTCGTATCTTAAGTCTTTGGTATTTAGATTATGAAATTATTACTCGATGCATGTGTTCTATACCCAACAGTAATACGAAATCTCCTTCTAAATGTTTCAGATGAGCTAAGATGGGATATAAATTGGAGTGCACGAATTTTAGAGGAATGGCGAAGAGCATCTGCCAAAACTAATTTGGAGGCAGAAGCCCAAGCAGAGGCAGAGATCACCATGCTCAAAGTCAAGTACCCGAAAGCTTCAGTAAATAACTTTGAAAGACACATCTCGAAATTATATTTGCCCGACCAAAATGATCTTCATGTATTGGCAGCTGCTATTGAAAGCAATACAAATATTATAGTCACACTAAATCTAAGAGATTTTCCTAATTCTGAATTAGTGAAATATGGTGTCAGAAGTGTGCATCCAGATGAATTACTTTACAAAGAAGCACTCGGTAATTTTGACCTTATCTCAAATTTAGTTATTACTATTTTGAATGATTTTAATAGTAACGAAGCAAATAAATTAAATGAATATCGTCTTTTAAAGAAAGCAAAGCTGAATAGGCTCAGTAAATTATTTCGTTAAATGCTAATTGGGTACGAAAATTATAAATAGCGCAAGAATATAATAGAGTATTTGGTGCCGAATGCTTACTTTAAAATTGATTTGCCGGCATATTTTGCTAAACTTCCCAACTCCTCTTCGATCCTAATTAGCTGATTGTATTTTGCCAATCTGTCAGATCGAGCAAGCGAACCTGTTTTAATTTGTCCACAGTTAGTGGCAACAGCTAAATCAGCAATGGTTGTGTCCTCCGTCTCCCCAGATCTGTGACTCATTACATTTGTGTAATTCGCACTACGGGCCAAATCTACCGCCTCAAGTGTCTCGGTAAGTGTACCTATTTGATTAACTTTGACTAACATTGAGTTCGCACAGGATATCTCAATTCCTTTTTTCAGCCTTTTAGGATTTGTTACAAACAAGTCGTCTCCGACAAGTTGTATCTTTTCGCCCAGTTCGCTAGTTAATATTTCCCAACCTTCCCAGTCATCCTCCGACATACCGTCTTCTATTGAAACAATCGGGTAATCATTCACTAATTCAGCCAGGTAAGTGGCATTTTCTTTTGAACTAAGTATTTTATTTTCTCCAGAGAAATGATATTTCCCGTCATTAAAATATTCGGTTGAAGCACAGTCCAATGCTAGATAAATATCGTGACCGGCTTTATATCCGGCTTTCTCGATGGATTTTATAATGAAATCAAGAGCATATCTAGTAGACTTGATATTTGGTGCAAACCCACCTTCATCGCCAACACTAGTTGATAGTCCTGCTGATCTTAGTTCTGCTTTTAAAGTGTGGAATACTTCGGAACCCATCCTAACGGCCTCTTTTATATTTCCAGCACCAATTGGCATTATCATAAATTCTTGAATATCTATGGGGTTATCTGCGTGTTCACCACCGTTAATAATATTCATCATTGGAACGGGAAGTAATCTCGCAGCTTCCCCGCCAATATATCTAAAAAGGGGCTGGTTACTGCAAATAGCAGCAGCTTTTGCTACGGCCAAAGAAATGCCTAAAATAGCGTTTGCGCCGAAGTTTGATTTATTTTCTGTTCCATCCAACGTAATCATTTTGTTATCAATATTTTCCTGATCTTTTGAACTGCTCCCAACAAGTTCTATGGCTAATTTGCTGTTTACATTTTGTACCGCTTTTGACACGCCCTTTCCGTTAAAACGTGTCGGATCATTGTCACGAAGCTCAACGGCTTCGTGAGCACCCGTTGAGGCTCCGGAAGGAACTGCGGCACGACCAACAGTTCCATTTTCAAGTTGAACATCAACTTCTAAGGTTGGGTTGCCGCGACTATCTAAAATTTCACGAGCTTTAATCTCATTTATAGTAAACATATTTGACTTTCAAAAATGGCTGCTTCAATCGTCTAAGCCTTATTGTAGCGTCAACAGAAATACAATGTGCGTTAAAAGAATTATTAAAGTATATTAGTTATTTTTTCTTAATTGGCACACCATAAAGTTCTAATTTATGGCCTCTAAGCTCATAACCTAATCTAAGTGCAATTAATTCTTGCAACTTTTCAATTTCATTATC
>CEVU01072991.1_pt1 | contig 10747 bp, 9 predicted proteins | sample 427081 | NCBI WGS metagenome assembly CEVU01 (sample SAMEA2623868, study PRJEB7988) | marine metagenome | biome: marine biome (ENVO:00000447); feature: deep chlorophyll maximum layer (ENVO:xxxxxxxx); material: "saline water (ENVO:00002010), including plankton (ENVO:xxxxxxxx)" | depth 80 m | reverse complement strand
CCTTCAACGGTTTTTTCTGATTCTACATGAAAATTGTAATAATTAATCAAAAACTATATTTTGAAGTTTTTTCAACACATCAATATGATACTATCTACTCTGAAACATACTTAAAAATCGTGAAAGCAATTAATGAAAAATAGCTCCGCAATTTAATAGCATCTAAAATAGAATCAAGTCTGCAAATCTTGTTATCGGGAGAATATAAGACTTGTAGGTTAATCAAATTAACAAATCAATTTTAATTCTTTTAAAATATCAGCTATAATCCTAATGACTTCTACTCTTTCAGATGAAAATAAGAATATACTTTTGAGGGTTGCACGGGGATCAATAAAAAATTATCTAAGAAACATGCCAGATAATAATTTGCAAGCAGATTCTCTCGAATTACAAAAGAAGCGAGCAGTATTCGTAACTTTAAGAAAAAGAATTTTCGGCGAATTGCGTGGCTGTATCGGTCATACAGAAGCCCGTTATCCTTTAATTGAAGCAGTTTCAAAAACAGCAATTTCATCTGCTATAGACGATTCACGTTTCCCTCAGGTTACACTTGAAGAGTTGCCAAAATTAAGCATTGGAATAAATCTCCTGTCTGCAATGACAACAATAAAGCCACAAGATGTGGTGGTTGGCAAACACGGACTTCAAATCAAAAAAGGTTTATCTGGCGGACTATTTTTGCCAGAAGTTGCAAAATCCCAAGCTTGGGACAGGATCACATATCTGGAACAACTTTGCATTAAAGCGGGTTTACCTCAGGAAAGTTGGCAAGATCAAAATGCAGAACTATTTTGCTTTGAATCTGAATCATGGGTCGAAAATTGATAGCCCCATTAAATTATCTTTACCGCCAACTACGTCCTTTTTTATTCTCAAGAGACGCTGAGAAAATGCACGAGCGTATGCTCTCGAGTGTGGAAATTTTCTCAAAACTTCCTGGTTTCCACTCACTTTTACGTAGTCAATTTTTTTATGATAACCCGCTATTGCGCACACAACTCTTTGTTAAAAATATTACAAATCCTATAGGACTAGCGGCTGGATTTGATAAAGACGGCCGAATCCATCCCTCACTATTCGCACTCGGTTTTGGATTTGTAGAAATAGGAACAGTAACTCCACGTCCGCAAGAAGGAAATCCTCGGCCTAGACTTTTCCGCCTGAAAGAGGATCAGGCGGTTATTAACCGCATGGGCTTCAATAATCAGGGAGCATGTAAAATGGCCGAAAGACTGAATACGAACAGATTAAAAATAAAGCCAGCAGATGCACATATTTTTGAATGTTCTAAAGATTATCATGCAAATATTGCATCTGGAATGTTAGGAATAAATATTGGCAAGAATCATGATACAGCAATAGATAAAGCCTCTGAAGATTATGTTTCCGCGCTCAGTACACTCTATCCATTTGCTGAATATTTCACACTGAATATCAGTTCGCCAAACACAGAAAATTTGCGGAAACTACAGAAAAAAGAAGCCCTGAGAATTTTACTGGATTCTGTCTGTGCAAAGCGTGACAAACTCGACAAGAATTTTTCACGCAAAACCCCATTGCTTGTCAAACTTGCTCCTGACACGGATGAAGAATCATTGGAAAATACTAGCCGTGTTATTCAGGAATTTTCAATTCAAGGTCTAATTGCCTCCAATACTACTGTTGAACGCACTAAATTAAAAAGTAAGTTTCAAACAGAAACAGGAGGTTTGAGCGGTAAACCCCTTCAGAAGAAGAGCACCGCGATGATAAGGAATTTATTTGCGGAACTAGGTAAAGGAATACCAATCATTGGCGTTGGAGGGATTTTTAACGGAGCTGATGCTTACGAAAAAATTAAAGCTGGAGCGGCAGCTGTGCAAATTTATACCGCCTTGATTTACGAAGGTCCGGGTATTGTCCTAAAAGTTAAAGCGGAACTGGCAAATTTATTGAAAAAGGACGGATACAAGAGTGTTTCTGAAGCGATAGGGACGGATCACTGAATTTTTAATTGTTTTTTTTGACGGATTACAGACAGCATGTCTGCTTTTGAGGTTATCTTTACTCTGGGACGCCCCTTTTTTTGACCGGCTTCAGTTTCATGAGCATCAAGCAGTTTCCAGTCCGAAAATGAAACATACTCAACTTTACGGTTTTCGAGTAGTGAAACAATATCCAGATTTGTACAATTTTTCCCAGCGTCCATTTTTCCTTTTAAGAAAGTCCCCAGCATACGATGCACGGTTTCCACTGCATCCTGTTTATTAGTACCAATCACACCACTTGGACCACGCTTTATCCAACCTGCGACATACTCTCTTTCCCGAAGGATATTGCCGTCTTCTGGATCTTTGACCTGACCGCATTCATTAGGAATTGTACCTGTTTTTTGATCAAATGGCAGATCTGAAAGAGGCTTACCATAATAACCGATTGAACGGAAAACAAGCCCTGCTGCTGCTTCATTAATTTCTGCAGACGCCTGTGGGACCAAACTACCATCTTCCATTTTCACCAGTTGATTTCGTACCATGCTGATTTTTTCAACTTTTTGATTTCCAGAAATTTCGACAGGCGAAGTAAGAAAGATAATATGAACCCGTCTCTTTTTACCGGAAACCTCTTTTTCAGAAATTTTCTTTAGAATTTCAATATTTTTCTTAGTATCATTATTGGCATTATTTTCCAGAATCTTCTGACTATCAGCATCCAGTTCAAGCTCATTTTTCTCGACAATCACATCTGCCTCAGCAAGTTCCAAAAACTCTCTTAACTCTGCGGGTGAAAACGCTGCCTGTAATGGTCCTCGGCGCCCTAAGAGCCAGATATCTTCAAGCTGACTGGTTCGTAGTGCTTCAAGCGCATAATCAGCAATATCAGTTTTTTCCAGTTCTTGCGGAGTTTTTGCCAGAACCCGCGCCACGTCAAGAGCTACATTTCCAATTCCAATCACAAATGCATTACGCGCGGACAAATCAAATTTATAATCACAAAAATCCGGATGCCCATTATACCACGCAACAAACTCCGTCGCAGAGTGGCTACCGGACAAATTCTCTCCTCCAATTCCAAGTTTACGGTCAGTGGGGCTACCGACTGAATAAATGACTGCGTCATAGATTTCCATTAAATCAGCCCGATAAATATCTCTTCCAAACTCTACATTTCCAAAAAACCTGTAATTCTCATTTTCCGCAATACGCGTATATATTTTTTGCACAGATTTAATTTTCTGATGATCAGGCGCAACTCCTCCGCGTACTAATCCAAAAGGAGTAGGTAGGCGTTCAAACATGTCAACTTTTATTTCCCAAGACTTCTGCCGTAAAAGCTCGCCCGCTGCATAAAAACCAGCTGGTCCAGAACCGATAACAGCTATTTTCCAGTATTGATTCATGAGTTTTTATTATTTAATTGTAAAGTGAGAGAGCTTTAAATATTAATTTCATAACTTATAATTTGGAGGCATGAACTTTATTTATGATTTCCTCCGCACCATTTTTCTGCAACCAATATGCAACCTTCCGACCGAGCTGAACCGAGTCTCGGCGATAGGCACATGCCTCGTAGCGTAAAACTGACTTACCTTCCGGATCCGCAATTAAGGCGCGCAAAAACAATTTATCTCCATTTAAGATACAATATCCGGCTAGTGGAATTTGACAATTACCTTCCAACTCAGTCAGCAGGGTACGCTCCGCAATTAGACAATCCCAAGTATCTTGATCATTGAGATGCTGAATGAGACTCAGCGTCTGCTGATCATCAATTCTTGTTTCTATTCCAATAGCACCCTGACCAATTGCCGGAAGCATCCATTCCATTGGGAGCACTTCGGTGATACGCTCTTCAAGTTCAATGCGTTTTAGTCCAGAAACAGCCAAAATTGTAGCATCAACTTCTCCTTCATCAAGTTTCCGGAGTCGAGTGGTTACATTACCTCGCAAACTACAAACAAGCAAATCCGGCCGGTGATGCTTTAACTGTGAAGCACGGCGAAATGAACTTGTTCCCACCACTGTGCCCAGCGGAACATCGTCAATGCATCCATATTTTGGACAGATCCACGCATCTCCGGGATCTTCTCTTTTTGCAATTACTGAAATTCCCAGACCTTCCGGTAAAGTTCCTGTGACGTCTTTCATACTGTGCACTGCCATATCAGCTCGCTTGTCAAGAAGAGCTGATTCCAATTCCTTGACAAATAGTCCCTTACCGCCTACTTCAGAAAGCGGACGATCCTGAATGCGGTCACCTGTAGTCTTTAGTATTAATAATTCTACAGATACTTCAGGATACTTTTTAAGGATTTTTTCCTGCACCCATCGCGCTTGCCATAAAGCTAAAGGACTTCCGCGGGTTGCAATCTTAAAAGTAAGTCCCCTTGAACCGCTTGTCAAAAAAGCGTTGGGCATGAGTTATGATTTGATTACTTTTAGTCTGGATTGTTTGTTTCCTGTTTGTTCCAGATTAAGAGGGGTTGGATTTAGGTCAAAGATTTTTATTAGCGTATCCAAATAAAGATGTGCATCTTCCGAATGAGAGATTTTCTTGAGATTATGCGATGGATCGTGCAGTAATTTGTGTACTAGCCTGTGTACCATTAATTCTACTTCTTTACGCTCTGACATATGAATGTTTTTCATACGTCCGAAACTTTTCTCCATTTCATCTTTGGCAATTGAATGAAAGGCTTTACGCAAGCTTTTGATAGTCGGAACAACGGACAAAGATTTAAACCATAGTTCCAGTTCCGCTAATTCATCCTCGATAATTTCTTCTGCTATTACAGACTGCTTCTTGCGTTCCTCCTGGTTTTCTGAAACAAGAGATTGCAGATCATCAATATCGTAACAAAATGCGCCGTCTAGCCTATTTATTTCAGGGTCAATATCCCTGGGTACAGCAATGTCTATAAAAAACATTGGGTTAGTTTTACGCATTCTCAAACAGTGCTTAACCAGTTCAAGCTTGATGATATAATCACGTGCACCGGTTGAACTTATGACAATATCCGCCTCATGAAGATGACGTCCAAGATGATCAAATTGTACAGCCATCCCTTTAAATTTCTCGGCAAGTTCTGCTGCACTTGCAAAGGTCCTGTTGGTAACAAACAGTTGTGAAATACCATTCCGCATCAGGTGTTTGATCGCTAATTCAGCCATTTCCCCGGAACCGATTACCATCACACTTTGTTTTGAAAGATCCTCAAAAATATGTTTTGCGAGCTCCACGGCAGCATAGCTTATAGAAACAGCATTACTGGCAATTGTTGTTTCAGTTCGGACACGCTTGGCAGTTGAAAAAGCACGTGTAAATATTGGATGAAGAAGTTTTCCGGTCAATTCAGCATTACTGAAAGATTGAAAAGAATCTTTGAGCTGACCAAGAATCTGGGGCTCTCCAAGCACCATCGATTCTAAACTCGAAGCAACCCTGAAGAGGTGTCTCACTCCGTCCAAATTATGAATGGTATAAACACTTTCCTTCAGTTCGTCAAGTTTCCAATACGTTTCCAACATCTCTATGATTTGTCTCAACTGATCTTCTGCGTTTACAAGATAAAACTCTGTACGATTGCATGTGCTAAGAATTGCAACACCATCTAAATTGAAACGCCGACTGATCTGCTGTCCAAGTTCTAACTGTTGTTTTGGAGTCAGTGCCAGTTTATCCCTTACTTCAACAGGAGTTTTTCTGAAATTCCAACCGATTACATTGAAACGCATAAGCAATAAAGATTTTTGGTAGTCTAGTTTTTTGCTAATTTTCTCTACAATAAATTTATAAAATTAATTCGCACACAAAGGGAAATTGCTTTTTTCCGTTCTTACGCGCATCATATACATTTAAACAAAAAAACTCAAGATAGGAATATTTTTCATGGTTGCTTTCTTCTCCAAATGGTTTACCGCAAATCATTTAACCACATTGCGTGTGGCATTGGTGCCTATTATTTATACAGGCATCGTAATTGGTAGGGACGAGCACTGGATTTTGTTCAGCACATGGCTCGTTTTTTTATTCGCCTGCCTGACAGATTACTGGGACGGTGTACTGGCTCGCCATCAAGGAAAAACAACTAAGCTAGGCAAATTACTTGACCCTGTTGCTGACAAAATTTTGATTGGATCAATACTTGTTTTACTGGTGGGAATTGATAGAGCTCCCGCTCTGTTAACTGTAATTCTTATCTCCCGTGAATTTATAGTTAACGGCTTACGTTCCATCGCAGCGGTAGAAGGAATTGTTATTTCAGCCAGTTCCGGAGGAAAACTAAAAACCATCTCACAAATGTTTGCAGTGGGCTTCCTAATCATTCACTACCCAACCATTGGAATCCCAACCCATGAGGTTGGAATTGTCATTCTATGGGCTTCAACTGTTATTTCTCTCTGGAGCGGATATAAATATGTTGTGGCATATTTTTTAGCAATAAATGAACAATGACCAAAATTCCCACATTGAATTTCGACTAGTTTTTCTCTCGTCTGGACAAAAATTTCACAACTGCTATGATAAATATGAAGTCTAGATAAACAAATTACAATACAAACTTATGACAACTATTCTCTGCGTACGCAAGGACAACCAAATTGTAATGGCGGGCGACGGACAAGTCTCCATGCAGAACACCATTATGAAACCTTCGGCACGTAAGCTGCGCAACACTTTTGACGGAAAGGTTATTGCTGGTTTTGCTGGTTCAACCGCAGATGCCTTCACTCTCTTTGAAAAATTTGATGAAAAACTCGAGCAGTACAACGGGAAGCTCCTTCGCTCAGCTGTTGAACTTGCCAAAGAATGGAGGACAGACAAAATGCTCCGTAATCTGGAAGCATTACTCGCGGTTTCAAGTGCAGAGGCCTCACTTGTTATTTCAGGAAACGGGGATGTAATTGAACCTGATGATGGACTGATAGGAATAGGGTCAGGAGGAATGTATGCCCTTGCAGCTGCACGTGCTCTAATGGAAACGAAAATCAGCCCACGTAAAATTGCAGAAAAATCCATGAAAATTGCCGCTGATATTTGTATCTATACCAATGACAAAATTACCTACGAAGAATTGGAATACTAAACAAATGAAATCTGCAACAGAACTAAATATGACGCCGCAGGAAACGGTAGTAGCATTGGACCGTTACATAATAGGTCAGACTGACGCAAAAAAAGCTGTAGCGGTAGCTCTACGCAATCGCTGGAGACGTCTACAACTTGATGAAGATTTAAAAGATGAAATTTTACCAAAAAACATCATAATGATCGGAGCAACAGGTATCGGCAAAACTGAAATTGCTCGTCGAATTTCCAGATTAGTCAATGCTCCTTTTGTAAAAGTTGAGGCTTCCAAATTTACTGAAGTTGGCTATGTGGGACGTGATGTTGAATCAATGATTCGCGATTTGGCAGATTATTCAGTCAATATGGTACGTCATGAGCAAATGGAGCGCAAACAGGAAGCCGCAAAAGAAATGGTAGAGGAGCGTCTACTGGATCTACTCCTCCCTCCGGCAGAGAAAAAGGATGAAGAATCTTCAGTTAATAAAACGGAAAACCCGACTCGAGACAAATTCCGGAAAAAACTTAGCTCCGGAGTTTTAGATGATCGCATGGTTGAGCTGGATGTATCCGAACGCCCTTCCGGTGCTGTGATGGAATTTATGCCGGTTTCAATGAACGACAATATGGACATGAATATTCGAGACATGCTCTCAAATATGATGCCCAAACAGTCAAAACGGAGACGTGTCAGTATTGATGAAGCGAGAAAAATTTTGCAGCAAGAAGAGGTCAGCAAACTTATTGACATGGAAGAAGTATCACGTGAAGCAGTAACACGTGTTGAACAAAGCGGTATAGTTTTCTTGGATGAAGTTGATAAAGTAGCTTCGCGCCGAAGCCATTCTCAGGGACCAGACGTTTCCAGAGAAGGCGTACAGAGAGATTTGTTACCGATTGTGGAAGGTTCAACCGTCAACACCAAATATGGACCAGTTCAAACAGACCATATCCTTTTTATTGCCGCAGGAGCATTTCATCTTACAAAACCGTCTGACATGATTCCGGAACTGCAGGGAAGATTTCCAATACGTGTTGAATTACAGTCACTCAGTCGGGAAGATTTTGTGCGAATTCTGACTGAACCAAAAAATGCACTGATAGTTCAATATACAGAGTTGATGAGAACAGAAGGTGTTGAGTTGGAATTTACCAAAGACGCAATTGACACCATTGCGGAAATTGCCTGTCAAATTAATGAAGAATCCGAAAATATCGGTGCACGCAGACTTCACACAGTTATGGAGCAACTGCTTGAAGAAGTTAGCTTTACTGCGCCGGAATTGAAAGGTCAAAAGATATCTGTAACTCCGGAATATATTAAAAGCCGAATTTCTAACTTATTGAAAAATCAGGATTTAAGTCGTTATATTTTATAAATATACAAAAATAGTAGAATTTAGTTTGGCAAATTTCATAATGAGTATGAGAGCACGGCAAGTATAAACAGTTATACAAAAGTCATTCTTAACAGAGGAAATTTTGGACTATCCAACGTTGTTGTTGCAATTAGAAAATCAATTGCAATCTCTTCATAAAAAAGGGCTAAATTACATTAATATCGAAGCTATGCCCAAAGTAAAGCTGAAGCTGTTGCTGGATGGGTTAGAAGAAATGATGTGTACAAAAACTGAAATAACTGTAAAGCACGAAGGCGCTAACTACAAACTGTCTGCACAAAATCAACCTGTGCTAAAAATTAATGATGAAAAAATTGATACTGGGATATATCCACCTTCAACAGGTATTTCAGCTTTCAAGGAAAGTAATTCAGCAGCAATAAAACAAACCGTAACAGAGGTATTTGCTCAATTTCCACCTCAGCAAAAAACCACTGATAATTTTTCAAGCTTGATAAAATTAGCTGCAAAGTATAAATCTTGTCAAAAGTGTGAACTTGGGAAAACCAGGACAAATCTGGTTTTTGGCCAAGGCATTCAGCAAGCAGCAGTGATGTTTATAGGAGAAGGTCCTGGAGCAGAAGAAGACGCTCAGGGAGAGCCTTTTGTAGGGCGGGCGGGAAGGTTGTTGACCAAGATGATAAACACATTAGGAATTGAAAGGCAGGATGTATACATTACCAACATTGTAAAATGCAGACCTCCTAAAAACAGGAACCCTACGCCAGCAGAAATTTCATGCTGCATGCCTGCCCTGAGACAACAAATTGAATTAATAAATCCGAAATTGATAGTCACGCTGGGTAATGTGCCCTCAAAGACTTTGATTCCGGAACTGCCTGGAATTACCAAGGCGCACGGGAGAATTATGCGATACGAAAATTGGACAACGCTGCCGACATTTCACCCTTCATACCTTTTAAGAAATCGTTCCGCTATGCCTCAGGCCTGGGATGACTTTAAAAAAATCCCGGAATTGGCTTTTCAACAGTGAAGGTCCCTCAGCAAATTCAATATTTTTAATACACAGCATAAGAATATATAGATTATGATTGACTTACAGCCTGTCAAGGGGACCCGTGATTTCTTCCCTGACGAAATGCGGATGCGCAACTGGTTATTTCAAGTTTGGCGCAGTGTTTCGGAACAAGCCGGATTTGAAGAATATGATACATGTGTATTGGAACATGAGGAGCTTTATATTCGGAAAGCAGGTGATGAAATAAGTAAACAGCTATACAGCTTCGAAGACAAGGGAGGTAGGCGCTTAAGTCTGCGCCCGGAAATGACACCATCACTGGCAAGGCTGGTTCTTCAAAGAACAAAATCATTATTATTCCCAATCAAATGGTTTTCGATGCCACAATGTTTTCGTTATGAACGTATGACCAAAGGTCGTCGGCGTGAACATTTTCAGTGGAATGCAGACATCATCGGTCAACCGGATATGGTGGCAGAAGCAGAAATTCTGATGCTACTCATATCGGCATGTGAATCAATGGGACTTTCTGCAAAAGATATTCGTGTTTTTATCAATGACCGTCGCATCTTAAACGCTATACTTAGTCAATTGAATGTAACGGAGAAACTCCATAGCGCAATTCTCGTTATCATGGATAAGCGCGACAAAGTATCTCCTGAGACACTAGGCACAATGCTGAAAGATGTTGGAATGACATCTTCGCAGGTACAGCATTTAAATGAATATTTAACAAAAACGAACCTGCAGAAATTGAAAGAAGAGTTGCAGCATACAGAGGGTATAGATGAATTACAACACTTGCTACAGTTAATGGATACTGCAGGATACAGCGATTATCTGCAATTTGATATTTCCATCGTCAGAGGATTATCTTATTACACAGGTGCTGTTTTTGAGATCAACAGTCCCGAAAAAAAGCACCGCGCAATTTGCGGCGGTGGGCGATATGATTCTCTTCTTTCAACATACGGTGGAAAATCCGTGCCTGCGGTTGGTTTCGGATTTGGTGATGTGGTTGTTTTAGACGTACTTAGAGAGTTGGAACGCTTTCCGGAGTTGTCGCGTACACTGGATTACACTATAATTCCTTTTGACAATGAACAGGTCGGAATCGCATTAAAAATTGCGAATGAATTACGTTCAAAAGGTGCAATTGTGGATTGTAATTTTAGCATGAAAAAAATGAAGAAATCGCTCCATGAGGCAAATGAATCCGGTGCAAAATTTGCGATACTGCTTTTTCCGGAAGAATTGAAACAGGAGAAGGTGGTTATTAGAGACATGCAACTTCGTGAACAGAATCCAATAAATATCA
>CEVU01050414.1_pt1 | contig 10750 bp, 13 predicted proteins | sample 427081 | NCBI WGS metagenome assembly CEVU01 (sample SAMEA2623868, study PRJEB7988) | marine metagenome | biome: marine biome (ENVO:00000447); feature: deep chlorophyll maximum layer (ENVO:xxxxxxxx); material: "saline water (ENVO:00002010), including plankton (ENVO:xxxxxxxx)" | depth 80 m | reverse complement strand
TATCTGATTAAGAAACCAAAGTGAGCCCATAACAACCAAAAATCTTCGTCAAATTTTCTGCAAAAGGGATTAGATATCATTTCAATTTTATGACCAAGAGAATCGCAAAGTTTTGCAACATCGTGAGTTGCTTGAACTAACTCAGTAGAACTATTCTCGCCAAGACAGTTTTCTGTCAAAACTGCAATTTTTAACTTTTCAGGAAATGATTCCGATATGTTTCCTATAGCAGGATATTCTTTAGCGGGAATGTTTTTTTCAATTTCAGCATGAAAGGCCCATGTGTCTCTAACGGATCTTGTAACCACACCATCATGAAAGATATTTGCGGGCAAATGACCCGGAACTTCTTTGTCCTTTATCCGACCCCTAGATGCTTTGAGCCCAACTAATCCACAACAGGACGCAGGTATTCTTATGGAACCTGCTCCATCATTTGCATGAGCTATTGGCACTACTCCTGCAGCCACCAACGCCGAGCTTCCCCCAGAAGAGCCGCCGGTGGAGTAAGCTGGATTCCATGGATTACAAGTAGCACCAAAACGCAAGCTTTCAGTAGTTCCTGTTAACCCAAATTCAGGAGTGGTTGTAGTTCCCAAACAATTAAGCCCAGTATCAATAATTTGTTTTGCAGCTTTAGAAAATTTTTCAGAGGGTTCGCCAGGAAGACTTCTACTTCCTAAATACAAGGGAAGCCCAGGCACCTCATCGGTATCTTTGATAAAAGTTGGGACGCCTTGGAAAAATCCTGAAAAAGTCTTTTCGGAATCTGCTTGGGCAAAATCAAAGTTTTTTACAGCAATTGCATTTAATTTTGGATTTACTAATTCAGCTCGCTTTATTGCATCCCGAGTAACTGTTTTAGCATCCAATTCTCCTTTCTTTATTTTTTCAGCAATGACGACAGCATCATCGCTACCAAGCGAATCTTCTTGAAAAGCACTAACCACAACTTCTGAATCCATCACTCTCCCTATATAAATTTAACTATACTTTTATATAATGGATGCTCACTTTGAAGAAATAAAGTAAAAAATTAAACATGTCTGAAACTATATCGAAAAACAATAGCAGTTTAGAGCTGCCTGAGGTGAATTGGTTGGACAAAGACTCTGACCCAAGTAAATTTTTTAAAGACTTATCTTACGCACTATCAGAATTTGGATTTATGGTGCTAACAAATGCACCCGGATTTTCTGATGATTTTCAGCAAAGCGCCTTCCATGAAGTAAGAGGCTTCTTTGAGTCTTCCAGAGAATTAAAAAAAACCGCATACATTGCCAAAACGCCTTATTTCAGAGGATATAGTTTGCCTAATCCTGCGGTTAGTAACTTTGGACAAGTCATTGAAGCTTTTCAATATGGTTTTGAGCAAGAACCTTTATGCGAATATGATGACACAACTCAACCAATCCATCGACGTCTTTTTCGAGGGCCAAATACTTGGCCGGATGCTAAATCTTTCCCTGGTTTCAAGCCTTTAATAGATGACTTGAACGGTCGCTATCATCGCTTAACTCATTTGCTTGGCGAGGTAATCGTTGAATCCTTAGGCCAGGAAGTTTCCTCGTTTCATGAATATTTTGATTTTGAAGATCCTGATCTTGCTGCAAGCTTGAACCATAACTACAGCCTATCCGCTTACGCAGAAGAAGATAAACAAAAAATCATTAACGAATATAAAAAATTCAAAAGCAATCAAGTAGGGGCTCACATCGATGGGCCGCCCTTCATAGCTTTGCTAATAAATGACAAGCCTGGCTTGCAAGTAGTTGCTGCTGAGGGTAAATGGATTGATGCTCCGGTTACTTGTAGAACTGCACCTGGAGATTACCATGTTCCTGTGATTCCTGGATCAGTGATAGTGAATACTGGCGGGACTTTAATGCATTTGAGTGAAGGAAAATATTCCGCAACCCTTCATCGTGTAAACACAACTTTGATTCCTGAAGGCGAGACACGAGTTTCCATGCCTTACTTTCTAATACCCAAAATGGAAGGAGATTTGATTCCTTTTAACAAGTCCAAAGCTGATGCATTAGGAGCAGCCGGTTACGAATCAGGCAGGGACAGGGGTGCAAATGCTAGCGTCAATAGAATGGGAACTTTTCCTCAAGTAACAAAACGCTGGTGGGCTGAAGAGTTTGCCGAGCTCAGTCAAAAACAACGAGATGAAGTAAAAGCTGAAACGCAAGCAGCTTATAAGTTAGCTAAAGAAAGAGGCGAACGCTTTAAAAGCTAATTCATTTTGAATTTTGAAAGGTTTTTAATATGCGAAGAAGCCGATTTTCTCGGCAGAAGCCTTCAAGACATCTGGAGCTTTTCTGATGAGGAAATAGAGCGAACTCATGATTTTGTTCAGGTGGTTTTCCCGATAAACAAACCAAGCATGGCAGTTTCACATGGTTTTTATTTGGATTCAGAAGAATTAATTGAACAAATAAAGAACAGCCCTGAAGCAAAAAAAAATATTGTTAAATCAGCAAATTGGTTTTTTTCTTTCCTTGTAAGAAATACTTATTGGAATCAAAAGTACGATCATAACCAATTAAGAATTACCAGAGTCATTGAGTCTCTAAGACTCCTTGTGTCCAATGAGGAAGCAGACAAATTTTACCGAAGTGTTTTAAAATTGATTGAAGAAGATAAAAAAGTAAATCTAAATACTTTGGTTTTTTGGAAAAATGCCTAAAACTTAATCAACTAATTGATATGGAAATAACTCTTACTTTTACAACCATTCTGTCAATATTCATGATCATCTTGGCAGTGAGAGTTCTGGACTTAAGAGGTAGTCCGGTAACTAAATCTTTCCATAAACCCAATAGGGAAATTGACCCAAATGATCTTGAAAGAGCTATTCGAGGTCATGGCAATTTGATCGAATACGTACCTTTGTTTTTAATTTTAATGTTGGTGCTTGAACTTAGCGATGTATCGGCAACATTGTTGTATATGTCCGGAATAATTTTTACTTTGGGCAGGCTAATGCACGGAATAGCTTTTTCTTTTATGAGAAAAAATGTTTTTTTAAGAATAGGGGGAATGTCGTTAACTTTCATAGGTTTTTTTATTCTGATTATTCCTGCTTTAGAGATAGTTATTTCATAATTAAAAGATGAATTTACTTGCAGGCTCAACAGGATTTCTTGGAAACAATATTCTTAAAGAATTAGGTTTTAACAAGAGTCCTACTATTGCCTTAGGAAGAAGGGCTGTACCCAACTTACCTGTCGATGCAGAAGAGCTATTAATTGATTTTGACGATCTCGACCAACTAAGCCTTCCAGATATTGATCATGTTTATCTTTCTTTAGGATACCCTTTGATTTACCACAACGTTATGGGGCTAATGAGCGCGAGTCTTAAAAAAGATTTTTTCTTGGTAGATTTTACTTATCAGCTAGAAATAGCCAAAAAAGCCAAAGAAGCAGGTACGAAAAATATTTCTCTTATTTCAGCAGTAGCAGCCGATTCAGATTCTTGGAATTATTATCTTAAAACCAAGGGCATGCTTGAAGAAGAAATCATCAAACTTGGTTTTGAAAGTACCAATATTTTTCAGCCTGGCCACCTCACAGGAAATAAGTTCAGGCTTGATATAGTTTTGGCAGATGCGATATCTTTTATCCTAGACCCTTTTTTATATGGCCCTTTTAAAAAACTTAGAAGCATTTCAGCAAAAAAACTTTCCGTTGCAGTAGTCAAAAACTCTTTTAAAGCAAAATCTGGTATCAACTATTTTGATTACAAAGACTTTATATAAAAAGTTCTTAATTAATTTATTGCACATACTTTTTCCTGTTGATAATCTCTATTGAGGAGAGAAATTATGGAAAAGACTTTTGATTATGTTGTAGTAGGAGCAGGCAGCTCAGGTTGTGTCATGGCAAATAGACTGTCAGAAAACGGCAAGAATTCTGTCTTAATTTTAGAAGCAGGAGGCAAGGATAAAAATATGTTCATTCATATGCCTTCTGGATATTCACAAATAGTACCAACCAAAAATGATTTTAATTACGGATTTGAAACAGAACCAGAATCAACAACAAACAATCGTCCTTTATATTGGCCGAGAGGCAGAGGCTGGGGGGGCTCTTCTTCAATCAATGCAATGATTTATATCAGAGGACACGCTTATGACTATAATTTGTGGAGGCAACAAGGAAACGAAGGTTGGTCGTACGAAGATGTTCTGCCTTATTTTAAGAAAGCCGAAAGTTTTAATGGAGAAGGAGATGAAGGATTTCATGGTTACAGCGGCCCCCTTCATGTAAAAAAGTCTGATAGAGAAGATGATCTACTGCTTGATAAATTTATTGAAGCTGGAGATCAAGCCGGCTTCCCTTTAACAAAAGACTTTAATGGTAAGGAGCAGGAAGGCTTTTCTAGATACGAACACACGATAAACGATACCCCGAGAGGTCCTCGAAGATGGAGTTCAGCTCAAGCCTATCTTCATCCTGCGTTAAATAGGAAAAATTTATTCAATGAAACTAATGTAACAGTTGATAAATTGATATTTGATGGAAAAAAAGTCAAAGGCATTGAGTATGTTAATAAAAAAGGGGTAAAAACTTCTTGTTTCGTTAATCATGAAGTGATTCTTTCTGCAGGAGCTCTAGGCTCTCCGCAGATCTTAATGCGAAGCGGTGTTGGAGATTCAAATGATATCACCAAGCATGGCATCGAAATGGTTCACGAACTCAAGGGAGTGGGTAAAAACTTACAAGATCATTATGGCGTGACAAGTGCTTTTTATGCTACTCAGCCTGTAACCCTTCATAGATCTGCGTCTTGGTTAAGTACCCAAATAGCAGGTGTAAAATATTTATTATTGGGCAAGGGAGATGCTGCATACCCTCCATGCAGTGGGGGCGCATTCATCAAGTCAAATCCAGACAAAGATTTGCCTGATACTCAGTTGCACTATGTATCTGTTCAAAGTCAGGATCAACATTTTAGAGAAGGAGTAACCAAGGATCACGGATTTGGCTGCATTGCATACATCTGTAGGCCTCAAAGTAGAGGTCACTTAACCCTTAAAAGTGCAGACGCTAATGATGAGCCATTGCTATATCCCAACTATTTATCTGAGGAAGAAGATGTCATTGATACTAGAAATGCTTTTCGAGAAACTAGAAGAATACTTATGCAACCAGCTTTTGAGCCATACAGAGGAGAGCCATCTAAACCTGGCCCTGACTTTAATGTCGATGACGATGACGAACTGGATAATTGGGTTAGAGAAACAGGTGAAACGTTATATCACCCGGTGAGTACATGTAAGATGGGAAGTGATGAAATGAGCGTTGTTGACGATAAATTGAAAGTTCACGGGATAGATGGATTGAGAGTTGTCGATGCTTCAATTATGCCTACCTTAATTGCTGGAAATACAAACGCTCCGGCTATCATGATTGCTGAAAAAGCTGCTGACTTAATAAACCAAACTTCTGCTTCTTGAAAAAATGAGAAGAATCATCACCGGCCACAATGAAGAAGGTAAGTCTGTGATTTCTATAGATGGTCCTCCAGCAAGATCAATCGGGGAGGAAGCAGGAGGCTTGTTTGAGATTTGGAACACAGACGGAGGCGGCTTCGATACCAAATCAAAAACAGATCGAGCCGATATAGATATTCTCCTTTCTCCTGTTAAAGACGGTACTAAGTTTAGATATTTCCAGATAAACCCTATTCCAAAAGGAATACCGCAAGAAGCTATTGAAGCTGCCACAGCAGAGGCTTTTGAAAAAATAGGCGCTGCTCATCATAGGGTCGATACCTCCAGAAATGCTGCAATGCATGAGACCAATACTATTGATTACATCATCCTTTTAAAGGGCGATGTTACTTTGATTCTTGATGAAGAAGAAGTTAGGTTAAAACCTCATGATGTTGTTGTGCAAAGAGGTACCAATCACGCCTGGGTCAACAATGGCACAGAGCCAGCTTTGTTGATCGCTGTTTTGATTGATAGCAATTTACTGTAATACATTGGAATTTTGGTTTTTGATTTTTGGCTCTTTATTAGCGCTAGTGGGAGCTTTATTTCATGGCATTATTGGACATATCAAGTACATTGGTAACGTTAACTCCAGCGATTTGCCAGATCTTTCCAAATCATTAAGTTTAGTTTCTTGGCATGTGTTCACTTTATTTTTAATTATCAGTTCAATATCATTAATTTATGTAGCTTTTGATAGAAATCTATATATTGCTTTATATCCTATTATTGCAATAAATCTTTTTGGAGCTTTTCTTTTCATTGTTTTGGGTTTTAGCAAGCACAAAATTTTACTCAAAATGCCTGGAGCATATCTAATGGGAGGAACTGCTATTTTTGCCTTATTAGGAATATAAAATATTGTATCTAAAGTATTTTTTAATTAGACTTCACATCCGGAGAGAATTTATGAGCACACAACTATTTACAGATAAACTGGCAATTTCTTTGTCAGCAATTTGTGTCTTGCATTGTCTCTTTATGCCTTCTTTTTTGATTTTGTCTTCATGGTTTGTTGCTTTTTCAATTGATAACGAATTTATTCATTACTCGATTTTATTTGCAGCTGTTCCAGTAAGTGCTTTCGCTCTAATTAGGGGATTTCAAAATCATGACAAACCAGCGTATTTCATATTCGGTTTAATTGGTTTGTGTATGTTGGTTCTTGCGGTTGTTACTGCAGCAAGTATTGGCGAGATAGGTGAAAAATCTTTTACGGTTTTAGGTTCATTATTTGTTATTTATGCCCACTATAAAAATCACCAGATTTGTAAAGAATTAGATTGTGACTGTCACGAAAGTAAAGTTAACTAAAAAATTTAATATCAGAAATCTTTTTTTCGTTTTTCTACTAGCCTTTGGTCCTTTTTTATCGTCGGATAGCTTGATGCAGGCTATTACTAATGAATATCGTGATCCAAAAAATATTCTTAGAGACGAATATCGCAATCCTTACGAAACTTTGACTTTTTTTGGAATTGAGCCTTCAATGAAAGTTGTTGAGCTTTCTCCTGGAGGAGGCTGGTATACGGAAATTCTTGCAAATTATCTAAATGACTCCGGAGAACTCATAGCGGCTCATTTTGATGAAAATTCTAATAATAATTATTTCAAAAAAAGCAGAAAAAATTATGAAAAGAAAATGAATTCAAATCCAATTTATGAAAAGGTGAAGATTGTTAATTTAACTTCAAAGCTTTCCACTCCTCAATCAGTAGATGCCGTTTTAACCTTCAGAAATTTACATAATTGGTTGGGCCCAAACATGGACTCTATTTTTTCCAATAGTTTTACAGCTCTAAAATCGGGAGGAATCTTCGGCGTAGTCGAGCACAGAGCTGAAGCAGGTACTTCATTTCAAAAGATGAAAAAAAGCGGCTATGTGACTGAAGAACATGCCATTGAGGTTGCAAAAAAACATGGCTTTGTTTTGGTTTCGAAGTCTGAAATAAATTCAAATTCTAAAGATTCAAAAAATTATGAAAAAGGGGTATGGACTCTACCTCCGTCGTTCAGGTTAAAAGAGAAAAATAAAGCCAAATATCTAGCTATCGGAGAAAGTGATCGGATGACTTTGTTATTTAAAAAACCCTAAATTTTTTTATAAGCTATGAATTGGAAAATTCATAAAAAATAATTATTATTTTCAAATGCTTAAGAACGAACAACTACGACTTTTAAAAGGCTTGCTCAATCATTTGGATGCAAAGACCAACGTTGATGCAGGCGGCATTATGCAAACGCCATCAGATACTTATACCGGTAAAGAAAGATTTGACCTTGAATGGCAATCTTTTTTTCAAGATTACCCTCAAATAATTGGTTTGTCAGGAGACTTGGCAGAACCAAACAGCTTTTTAACTATAGACGATTTTGGATCTTCAATTATTGCTACTAGAGACGAAAATGGTACATTTAGGGCATATGCAAATGTATGCTCACACAGAGGAGTTCAAATTGAAAATGAAAAAAGAGGCAATAAATCAAAATTTTCTTGTCCATTTCATGGTTGGACTTTTGATAATAAAGGCTCTTTGGTCGGTTATCCTAAAAGCGAACAGTTTGGAAAAATTGATAAATCTTGCTATGGATTAACTGAGCTTACCTCCATAGAAAAGTATGGTTTTTTGTGGGTTCATCCTAAAAAGGAAGAAAAAATAGACCTGACAAAATTGCTAGGTGAAAAATTAGAAGAAGAATTTAAAACTTGGGATTTTGAAAGATTGATTCTTTCTAACGAAGAAGCCTATGAAACCGACATGAATTGGAAATTAGCAATTGATACTTTTGGAGAAACTTATCATTTTTCAGTTTTGCATAAAGATTCTCTCTTTCAGTCTTTTCATGGCAACTGTCAGATGTTTGATAGTTTTGAAAGAAATGGGCGTTTGATCTTGTGCAAAAGAGATATTGATGAAATGAGAAAATTGCCGGAACAGGATTGGAACATTTGTACCGGTACCTTGCCAGTTTATTACTTATTTCCAAACATAATATTTATGCCAACTCCGGAAGGTGCTTTTTTGGTTAGAGAATACCCACTGGAAAATTCTCCTCACAAAAGTGTTTCAAAAATTTCCTTTTACTTCTACCCCGAGGCACTCGAAGCTGCGGAGAAAATGGGCGTTTCACCAGAAACGGGTCAAAACCCTTTGGAAGAACTTTACAGTGCCTTTGGCAGCGTTATCAGAGATGAAGATTATGTGGCAGCGGCATCTTCTCACAAAGGATTGCAATCAGGAAATTTGAACTTTTTAACTTTTGGCAGGAATGAACCGGCGTTACATCATTATCATAATACTTATAGAGAGGCTTTAGGCCTTCAAAAACTTCCAATTTTAGAAACATGATTGACTTGTATTACGCGCCTACCCCAAACGGCTGGAAGATATCAATCATGCTTGAAGAGTGTGAAATGGATTATAAAGTCATACCAGTAAATCTCGGTAAGGGCGATCAATTCACACCAGAATTTTTAAAAATCAGTCCTAACAACAGAATGCCAGTTATTGTGGATCATGAAAACAGTATTAACGGAGAGCCTATGAGCATTTTCGAGTCTGGAGCCATATTGATGTATTTAGCTGAGAAGGCTGGAAAATTTTTTCCACAAGAATCTCCTGATAGAGAAAGAGTATTAGAGTGGCTATTTTGGCAAGTGGGCGGTTTAGGACCTATGGCCGGCCAAGTAAGTCATTTCGTTAACTACGCGCCAAATTTTCCCGGCGATCATTCTTATTCAGAAGAGCGATATAAAAATGAATACGATAGATTGCTTGGTGTAATGGACAGAATTCTGAATGAGCGAGAATACTTAGCTGGTGATTATTCTATTGCAGACATGGCATCTTTTCCCTGGGTAACTGCCTACAAAAGATATGAAGTAAATTTAGATCTATTCGTGAATGTCCGCAGATGGTTTGATGCAATAAAATCCAGGCCTGCTGTTCGAAAAGGAATTGATGTAGGCAAGGCTGCAAGAAATTTTGGTGAAGGCATTTCTAAAGAAAGTTTAAAAACCATGTTTAAACAAGATGCCAAAAGCATCGCAGAAATGGCAAAGAAAAAAGAAAAAGAATAATTCCTATAATTTTTTTTCGATCAGCTGAATTCTATCGTTACCGAAATACATATCTTCTTTATCCAAAAAGAAAGTTGGAGAACCAAAACCTTTGCGATTCATTAATTCTTGTGTGTTTTTTACAAGTCTTTCTTTGGTTTCTGGTAATGCAATAAATTCTAGAAAATCATCAGCTTTTATTGATAGAGAAGTGACAATTTGATCCAAACAAGCATCGCTTGAAATGTCTTTGCCTTCCGTCCAATAAGCTTTAAAAACTTTTTCTAGGTATTCTTCTACATCCTTGTTTTTGTCAATAAAGTAAAAAGCACCGCGCATAGACTTTACGCTGTTGATTGGAAAAATTTTTGGCCAGTTAAATTCTATGTTCCTTTGTTTTGCCCAATCGTCCATATCCTTTTGTGAATATTCCAATTTTTCTTTAACTGGATTTTTTCTACTTTCGTAAACACTTGGATTTGTTGAATTGAAAATTCCGCCAACTAAAATGGGTTTCCAAATTATTTCAAATTCTTTATTTTTCTGAAGTTCTAAAATTCCCCTAAATGAAAGGTAAGTCCAAGGACTGCTACAATCTAGGTAGTACTCAATTTTTTTCATCGTCGATATAATTTTTACTTGTTAATACTTTATAATCTTACCTCTTAAGAATTCAAGCTGCTCACTTTAAGGAGGAAAAATGGAAGACGACCAAAAAAGACTTGCCGATGCTCTGGAAGAGTTAAAAGATCACAACTTTATGAAAATTCATGAATCCGCATGGAAATTCATTTACTACAATCTATTAAGAGGCTTGGCAATTGGCCTGGGCTCTGTTGTTGGCGCAACAGTTCTGGTGACTATTTTTATCCAAATATTGGCTCAGTTTGAATTTATTCCTATTATCGGAAACTGGACCCACGAAGTTATTGAAATCATTGAAAAGCTAGACAAATCTGGATGACTGCTTCTCTCAATAATGTTATTTGTATGAAGTGGGGGGATAAATACTCAGCAGATTACGTGAACATATTATTTAATATGGTTTCAAGAAATTTAAGCATTCCCTTTCGGTTTGTATGCTTTACTGATGATCCAAAAGGCATAAACGAAGAAGTAGAAGTTTTTGACCTTCCTAGTTTAAATTTACCAAATAATATTCCTGAAAGAGGCTGGCTTAAACT
>CEVU01023887.1_pt1 | contig 10752 bp, 12 predicted proteins | sample 427081 | NCBI WGS metagenome assembly CEVU01 (sample SAMEA2623868, study PRJEB7988) | marine metagenome | biome: marine biome (ENVO:00000447); feature: deep chlorophyll maximum layer (ENVO:xxxxxxxx); material: "saline water (ENVO:00002010), including plankton (ENVO:xxxxxxxx)" | depth 80 m | reverse complement strand
CATCATCTGAACCAGAACGTTTAATCATTTTTGAACAAAAAGTTAAGCATACGTTAATGCCTCCAGGTTTTGCTATCGATGATGGTGTCGCAGTCCTTTTTATAAATGGTAAGTTTAGTAAAGTTTTTTCTTCAAGACCTAATCACAGTGCTTACTTTATAACAGAAACAGGAATAAAAAATCTTGAAGAATAAAAAAATTACAATTATGAATTTATTTATAAAAAAGAAAGTAATTTAAAATTCAAAATTTAAGTAAAAAAATCTTTAGTGTTCAAGATGCAAAAATTTTAGCAAAAAAACGATTGCCAAAATTAGTATTTGATTTTGTAGACGGATCTTCGGGAAATGAAAATCTTTCAGACGTTAATAATAAAGCTTTTGAACAAATTAGGTTAGATCCAAGAGTCCTTATAAATGTTGAAAGTAGATCTCTTAAAACGCGTTTTTTTGACTATGAATACGATAATCCTTTTGGATTTGCCCCCATGGGAATGTGCAATTTGACATGGCCAAAGGCAGATAACATGTTGGCTAAAGAGGCAATTGCTAATAATGTACCATTGTGTCTATCAATGGCTGCATCAACAAGCATTGAAAGAGCTTATGAGCTATCCAATGGGTTAGCATGGTTTCAGTTGTACATTGGTCAAGACGAAAACTTTGTGATGGACTTAGTTGATAGAGCTTACTCATGTGGTTATAAAACTCTTATTTTAACTGTAGATGTTCCAATTCTCTCAAAGCGTGCCCGTGATGACAGAAATGGATTTGATGTACCTTTTAAAATGAGTTTTAAAAACTTTATTGATTTTGCAACTCACCCTAATTGGTCTTTAAAAACTCTTTACAACGGTGCACCGACTAATATGAATTACACAACATCCAAATTCGGGAAAAAGTTTGTGAGAGGTGAAAGCAGAGGAAAAGTTAATTGGGAAACACTTGAGAAATTACGTAATAAATGGAAAGGCAATCTTATTATAAAAGGAATAATGAACCCAGAAGATGCCCTTAAAATAAAAAACTATGGTGCCGATGCAGTCTATATTTCTAATCATGGTGGCAGGCAATTAGATAGTGCACCGGCTGCAATTTCAGTTCTTCCTAAAATAAGAAAAGCTGTTGGTATTGATTACCCTTTAATACTTGATAGCGGAATCAGAAGTGGAAGTGATATTTTAAAGTCTTTGGCTTTAGGCGCTAACTTTGTAATGATTGGAAGGCCTCTTATGTATGCAATCGGAGCAGATGGAAGTGAAGGCTTAAAAAAAATATTACATATAATTAAAAATGAGCTGAGTGTGTCTTTAGGTCTTGTAGGCTTGACCGATATAAAGGACGTGACTGAAACAATCATATCAAAAAATTTACTTGATAACTTAGAATACTAGTATTTAACATTAGGTGTATGAAAATTATGAATGGTGAAAAAAAACTTAGAGGTGGTTCTTTATTAGCTAGAGCTTTGCATGACAAGGGTATTGATAACGTTTTCACACTATCGGGTGGATTTTGTAATCCTGCACTTGAAGGCTTCATGGAATGTCAAGTAAGTGTTATAAATTGCCCTCACGAACAAATCGCAGGCCATTTAGCTGATGGACATACAAGAATAACCAGAAAACCATCTGTTTGTCTCGTTGGACCAGAGGGCTTTGCCAATGCTGTACCTTCTATGATGGAGGCATGGGGGGAAAGATCACCAATAATTTTCGTTACTGGTTCAAGCACTTTAAAAAGGCAAGGATCAGGAGGCTTTAAAGAGATAGATGATGTATCCATTGCAACCCCATTAACAAAGTATAGTGCAAGTATAACTGATGGGACACGAATAAGAGAGTTTGTTGATAAAGCATACAAAATAGCTACAAATGGATATCCAGGTGCCGTTCATTTAAGTGTTCCAGTAGACATTATGTTCTCATCTTTTCCAGAAGATATTGGCTTAAATGAACGGCCTTTTTCTCAAGTTGTGAAGGCAACAGCCAGAGCATGGCCAGATCCCACTCAACTTAAAGAAATTTTACAATTATGTATAAATTCAGAAAAACCAGTTTTAATTGGTGGTCACGGAATTTGGTGGTCTAAAAATGAAAAATTATTAGAAAAAGTTGGTAATGAATTAAATATACCTATTTTTAATATTCCTTATCACCAAAAATTACTTGGAGAAGAGGCTGATTCTTATATGGGGTTAGCTGATATTCATCAGTATCCACCTTCAAAGTTTGCTTTACATGAGTCTGATCTAGTTTTGATGGTTGGTGGAAGATTAGATAATCAAATGAATTTTGGAAACCCTCCACTTTTCCCTGAAAGTACCAAGCTAGTTTGTGTCAATGGATCTCATGAAGAAATAGAATTTAATAGAGCTGCAGATTATACCCTTTTGTCTGATCCAGAGCCTTTTTTTAATGCCTTATTAGATCTTAAAAAATCTCAAAATTGGCCTATAAGTAAAAAATGGTTCGATGAAAACAAGTTAAAAAGAATGGAGTGGGTAGAAAAATCTTTGAGTGATTTAGAAATTGAAACAAATGCAACTGCAAAAGATGGGGGTAAGATCCATCCTCTTCAGCTTTCCTTAGATGTCCAAGAAATGATGGGAGATAATGATTGGTTAGTTATAGACGGTGGAAATACACATTTTTGGTCAGAAATTGCTATTAATATTGCTGGATTTAAAGGGAAAAAGTTAGGTGGAATTCTTCACCCTGGAACTTTTAGTATGTTAGGAGTTGGAGTGTCGTTTGCAATATCTGCGAAGAATACCAATCCTAAATCAAAAGTCGTACTAATAAGTGGGGATGGTGCATTTTTATCTGGTGGATTATCAGTAGAGGCAGCTTTTCAGGAAAATAAACCAATTATTGTCGTTATAGATAATAATGGAGGATTGGATTGTATCTCGCAACAACAAGAAAGACTTTTTGAAAGTGGAAAACATTTTGCAACTGACTTTAGAGATATACCTTTTCATACAATGTTTGAAGGATTGGGTGGATATGGAGAGTTAGTTACAAAAAGAGATCAACTAAAACCTGCCCTTAAAAGAGCATTTGAAAGTGGCAAAACAGCTTGCATAAATGTCAAAGCTAAAGGTGTAATTAGCCCAATAGTACTTGCCACTACAAATAAAAGAGATAAAGCTTCAATAGAGTAGTTTATTTATGGCCATTTTATCATCTCATTTGTTAAATTCCATTACAGGAGAACATGCCGCCTCCGTAAAAATCAATATTTTTAAGATTGAAGAAAATAAGAAAGGTATAAAAGTTAAGGAAACTTCTACTGATAACGGTGGAAGGATGCAAGAAGAGTTCAAAATAAATGATAAAGATAAATTTTGTGAATATGAGATGGTTATAGCCACTGAAAATTACTTTGAAAATCAAAATTCTAAAGATTGGAAAAAAAGAATTATTTCAGATGTTGTAATTCGTTTTAAAATGGAAGAAGATAATAAAAAATATCATATACCAATAATTATTTCACCAAATGGTTATTCGGTCTGGTGGTCAGAGTAGAGGGTTTTTATGGGTGGTTCAGGACTGAATATGTCAAGAAGGATAAGGAGAACTCCTTTTACAGACAAAGTTGAAAGTTGTGGAGTTACAGGCTTTACTGTTGTTAATCATATGCTTCTACCGAAGTCTTTTGATAAGACTGTAGAAGATGATTATTGGCATTTAAGAGAGAATGTTCAAATTTGGGATGTATCCTGTCAAAGGCAAGTTGAAATTATTGGACCAGACGCAGAAAAATTGGTTCAAATAATGACACCTAGGTTTATTGGTAAAATGAATATCGGTCAATGTCTCTATATACCTTTATTAGACGAAAATGCTGGAATCATAAATGATCCAGTTCTGCTAAAGTTAAATAAAAATCATTTTTGGTTATCGATCGCTGACTCAGATGTTCTTTTATGGACAAAGGGTCTAGCTTTTGGATTTAATTTAGATGTAAAAATCTTAGAGCCAGAAATCTTTCCTTTAGCAATTCAAGGACCAAAAGCTGAAGATTTGATGGTTGACATTTTTGGTGAAGATGTAAGGTCTATTAAATTTTTTAATTTTAAGTATTTTGAATTTTTGGGTACACAACAACTTGTAGCTAGATCTGGATACAGCAAGCAAGGTGGCTTTGAAATCTATTTTAGTGGTTTTGACTTGGGTTCAAAGTTGTGGGATTTAATTTGGGATAATGGAAAAAAATTCAATATCTCAGCAGGTTGTCCTAATTTAATAGAAAGGATTGAGGGGGGACTTTTGTCATATGGAAATGAATTTACAATTCAAAATAATCCATTTGAATGCAATTTTGATAAATTTTTTAATCTTGATAGCGAGCATAATTTTGTTGGAAAAGAAAAGCTTAAAACAATTAAACAAAATGGTATAAAAAAGAAAATAAAAGGCATAATTTTTGATGGTGGTCCTTGTCCGCCTTGTTCAAAGCCATTTCCTGTGTTTTCAAAAAAAGGTATAAAAATTGGTCAAATAACATCGGGTATTTATAATCCTCGATTAGAGAAAAACACAGGTTTATCAATGATTGATAATGAGTTTTGGGAGGAGGGCAATTATTTAGATATTGAAACTTTTGATAATAAAATTAGAGAAGGTATAGTTAGCTCTATTCCATTTAATTGATATTTAAAATTTTAAACAACATTATCATTTCCTTGAAACATCTTAACACCTGAAGTGTTTCTTGAAAGTGCCATTTTTTGGTATTCTCTTATTTTTTTATGAAGTTCTAAATCCTTTTTAGAAAAAAGTTTTTTTGGGGGGTCATACTTAATAAAGTTATTAAACTTATCTTTTCCTCTTGCTAGGATAGCAAAATCTTTTTCAGCATGAACTTGTTTTATTTTTGGATTTAAATATCTAATTGCGACTCCAATTCTTCTGTCGTTTGAATTATTTTTACCTGAGCCGTGAATAGTTAATCCATGATGTAATGACATTTGGCCAGGGTTTAAAACAATATTAACTTTATCACTTTCTTTTATATTTACTTCAATTTCTTGGCCCCTTGATAATAAATTATCCTTTCCAAAAGTATCTTTGTGAGGGAGAATAGGATTTTTGAAACTTTCAGTTACAAAATCCATACAACCTGATTTTTTATTTGAAGGTGAAAGTGCTACCCAAGCTGTAACTTGGAATTCATTTTCACTTAAGCCCCAATATGTTAAATCTTGGTGCATAGATACTATGGAACTACTCCCTGGTTCTTTTATAAAAAATTCAACAGACCAAAGTAAAATATTCTCACCAATAATTTTTTCAACAATATCTAAAATTTTTCTATCCAAAGCAATGTCAGTGGCAAGCGGAATAACACATTGTGAGTTAATTCTCTTATATGTATTTATCGGCATTGGAAGCGATAGGTCTGTTTTATATCTATTCTCAATAGCTTCAAGTTCTTCTCTAAATTTTGACGCTTCATTTTGCGTAAAAATATTAATAGGAAATAAAAACCCATTTTTCCAATAATCTTTGATTTTTAGATGATTATCTTGCATAAAATTTTAATACCTAATTTAATAATATCAATTGAAAGTCATAACCTTTTAAAATAATGATTAGTAGAAAGTATAATTTTGTAAATCAATTTTTTTTAGGTAATCAATTATGGCTCACAAAAGAATAAGAAAATTTAATACAAAAGAGACTTATCCTGAGCAAAAACTCGATAATGATCTGTCTCAAGCAGTTATTGCCAAAGGCACAACTGTTTTTTTAAGAGGACAAGTATCACAGGACTTGGACACAAGAGAAACTGTAAATTTAGGAGACCCTAAGCTTCAAACAAGAAAAACGATGGAAAATATTGATATGCTCTTAAAAGAGTCTGGAAGTTGTATGGATCACGTATGCAGAATAGTTGTATACCTCACTGACATAAGATATCGTGAGGAGGTGTATAAAGAGATGGGTCTTTGGCTCAAAGGCGTTTTCCCATGTTCAACTGGAATTGTTGTTCCTGCTTTAGCGAGGCCGGAATGGATTGTTGAAATTGAAGTTACCGCAGTAATACCTGATTAATTAATAATTTTGAATGAGTTAATTAAGTGTCACAAAAAGTTTTAAATGATCTTGAAATCCTAGCATCAAAACCTTTAAGCAACGCTACTGCTATGCCTAAGGAATTATATACATCTAATGAAATTTTGAGTTTAGAGGAAGATTTAATTTTCAATAAAGAATGGATTTGTGTTGGAAGAGCAACAGAAATTCCCAAAGTAGGTGATTACTTTACTTATCAACTTGGTAAGCAACCTATTATAATTTTAAGGGATAGAAGCAAAAAAATAAAAGCTATGTCTAACATCTGTCTTCATAGAATGATGAAAATAGTTGAAGGTAAAGGAAATAAAAAGTCTTTTACATGTCCATATCATGCCTGGACTTACAACCTAGATGGTAATTTAGTTATGGCTAAATATATGGATAAAACAGAATGTTTTAATAAAGATGATCTTAAGCTACCAGAACTGAAATGTGAAGTTTTTTTGGGGTGGATATACGTTACATTAAATAATAATATTCAGAGCCTTTCAAAAAGTCTAAAAAGTCTAAGTGATGTTGTTTCTCCTTATAAAATGGAAAATTATATAGACATAATTTCTGAAGAGCATATTTGGAATACTAACTGGAAAATTCTCACAGAAAACTTTATGGAAGGCTACCATCTTCCTGTTGCTCACCAAGGAACGGTAGGACCATACTTTAATGTTTTGGACACTGAATTTGATAAAAGAGGAGCATTTGAATGTTTCACTTATCAAACATTTACAAAAAATGAAGACGCAATAGTTGGAACAGCCCATCCAAAAAATAAATCTTTAGTTGGCAAGTGGAGACACACTTCTATTCTACCTACGATTTTTCCAAGTCATATGTATTCACTTGCTCCTGACCATTTATGGTATTTATCTCTTCAGCCTCAAGGTACTGATAAAGTTAAAATTAAATTTGGTGCTGCAATAGCTCCAGAAGTAATGGAGGATCAGGATAATCCAGACGAATTTTTGAAGGAAACAATAAAGTTTTTAAATCATGTTCAACAAGAGGATAGGTACGTAGTTGAAGGAATATATCAAGGTGTATGCTCACCACTTAGTCACCCAGGACCCTTAAGTTGGCTTGAAAGAGAAAACCATGAATTTACACAGTACATATCTAAGAAATTAATACATAGATGAGGAGTAAATTATGACTTTTTCAATTGTTGGGCTATGTGAAAAAACTAAAATGTCTGGTGTTGCAATAACGACATCGAGTATTGCTGTTGGAAGTAGATGCCCATGGGTCAGATCTAATGTAGGTGCTGTAACAACGCAAAATGTAACAGATCCAAGTATTGGAAATGATGTATTAAATTTTATGGAAGATGGATACTCATCTGATAAAGCTATTAAGTTTGCATTGCAATCGCGAAAGTTTACTGAATATCGCCAGGTTGCAGCAATTGATTTAAATGGAAATACTGCAAGTTTTACTGGTAATAATATTTTAGGCAAGAATGCTGTTGCTGAGGGTAAAAATTGTATTGCTGCAGGCAATTTATTAAAAAAAGAAACACTCGCTCAAGAAATGGTTAATAGTTTTGAAGGTAATGAGTCTTTGCATCTTGCAGATAGATTGGTTAGAGCTTTAAAAGATGGTATTGATCATGGTGGTGAAGAGGGACCAACTCATTCTGCTTCAATTCTAGTTTCTGATAAAGAGAAGTGGCCTATAGTTGATTTGAGAGTTGATTGGCAAGATAGTTGCCCAGTTGAAAGACTTATTGATTTATGGAATATCTATAAACCTCAGATGAATGACTATTTAATAAGAGCAATAGATCCTTCAAGTGCTCCTAGTTATGGTGTTCCTGGTGATAAATAATTATATTCTAAACACTCATTCTTTTAATAAGCTTTGCTAGCATAAGGTCACACAGTTCTAATTGTTGCTTGCTTACATACTCATCAGGTTTATGACCTTGATCCATTGATCCTGGCCCACAGACTACAGTTGGAATATCAAGTTCAGTATCAAATAAGCCGCCCTCTGTTCCAAAAGCAACTTTAATAGTATTATTTTTTCCAGTTAAAGAGGAAACAAAAGCAACTATTTCAGCATTTATTTGTGTGTTAAGACCTGGGTATTGATTTGTTATATTAATTTTTATATTTGCATTAGGGGCTTTTTTATTTATTTTTTTAAGTAACAAAGAAATTTTATTCTTCAACTCATTTAAAATTTTGTTAGGGTCATCTTCAGCTAAGTTTCTAATTTCAAAGTCAACTGTTGACTTGTTAGGCACAATATTTAGAACAATACCACCTGAAATTTTACCAACGTGTAAAGTAGTATAAGGGATGTCATAATCATAGTCTTTGATACCATCAGTGGCTATTTCGTTTTGGATATTTCTAATTTCATTTATTAAATCACAAGCAAGGTATATCGCATTTGTTCCTTTAGGAGCTAAAGCTGAATGGGCTTCTACACCTTCACATTCTGCTCTTAAAGCAGTTTTCCCCTTATGGCCAGTAGCTATTGACATTAATGTTGGTTCACCAACTATACACATAGAGGGTTTAAACTTTAGTTCTTTTACTAAATCGATCAATGATCTAACGCCAAGGCACCCAACTTCTTCATCATATGACAAAGCTAAATAAAGTGGTTTTTTTAAATTTACAGATTTTGCTTGAATAAAAGAATTTATCGCAGATGCAACAAACCCTTTCATATCTGCTGTTCCCCTCCCAAAATATAATCCATTTTCATAAGTGCATTCAAAAGGAGGTTTTGTCCAATTTTGACCATCTATAGGGACAACATCTGTATGACCGGATAGCATAATACCTTCAGAGTTTTCAGGTCCTACAGATGCAAATAGGTTAGCTTTAGTATTTTCATTATTTTTGATAATTACTGGTTTAACTTTTTCACATTCTATTATTTTGGCGACATATTCTATTAGACCAATATTTGCATCTCTGCTTACTGTAGGAAAAGATATTAAATTTTCTAGTATATCTATTGTGCTTAAATTTTCCATATTAATTTTTGGAGAAAACGATAAAGTTAAATATTAAATTAAAAGTTTATTTTTATAAAGTTTATTTTTTTTTAGGCTGTCTATTTACAATCCATACACCTGTACAAGTTATTATAAATCCAATAATTCCTAGTGCATTCAACTCCTCTTTAAAAACAATATAACCTAAAATTGCAGAAACAGGTGGCGCAAGAAAAAACAAACTTGCAGTACTCGACATTTCTCCCCGCTTAATAAGAACCATTAAGATGCTAATCGCACCAAGAGACACTAACAGAATTAGCCAAGTCATTGAAATAAATAAATCTATTGTAAGATTAAATTTAAAAGGCTCAAAAAATAAAATTAGTAAAGAAAAGAATATAGCTGCAAATATTGCTTGAACTGTATTTCCTCCAAGAATATCCATTTTTTCTAAATATTTTTTTTGTATAATTGTTCCAAATGAAATTGCTATCAATGCTACTATGCAACTTACAAAACCTATTAAAGGGAGTTCTCCTCCTAATCTTGGCCAAACAACTAAAACAACGCCAAAAAAGCCTAGGAAAATACCTAACCATTTATCATATGTAATTTTTTCTTTAATTAAATATATTGCAAGAATACACGTTAAAACTGGATGTAAAGACACTATTAATGATGATATTCCAGCTGAGGTTCCTTTTGTAATTGAATAAAAAACTCCTCCCAAATAAAAGCCATGTAATAAAATTCCTACTAAAGCTATGTATGGAATTTCATTAATTTTTGGCCATTTTGATTTAAAACAAATAACTAAAGAAGCAAAAATACAAGTTACTACAGTAAATCTTACAGCTAACATACTAAATGGTCCTGCGTCATTTAAACCAAGCTTTGCAGCTACAAAAGCACTTGCCCATAAAAAAATAAAAGTGATTTTTAAAATGAAATCTATCATTAAAATAAACAAAATTTAGTATAATGTATTTTTAAAATATAAACACTATTAACGATTTTTTTAAATTATGTTAGAAAATTTACAATTGAATATATTATTTTTAATATTGACTATCTAGAGGATCAAAATGGCAAAGTATGTATTAATGGGCAAGTACTCAACACAGTTTTCAGAGGGGATGATTCATACACCTCAAGATAGAATGAAAATTGTAGTACCAATGTTAGAAAGTTTGGATATTGAGCTTAAAGAATTTCTTTTTCTTCCATCTAACCCTGAAAATGATTTTGTAGCGATTGTTGAAGCTGATCCAAGCAAAGAAAAAAAATTATATGCTGGTGGTTACATGGTTCATGCAACTGGAACTTTTGAAAAAATAAATGCATATAGAGCCTATGATAATGATGAAATGACCGAAATTTTTCAAATTGGTAGTAATGGAGTTGCAAATTATGTTTCAGCTAAGAAGGGTGCAGGTCTAGAATAATGTATGGGAGAATAATTTCATTTACTTTATTGGCTCCTTCATTATGGACTGTAGTTGAAGCAATTGGATCTATAAAAAACGATAATAATCATAAAAGGTTTCTTTTTAAATCAGCTGAAAATGCTGGATTTATTGTTGAAATTTTTACTGATAGAAAAATAGCAGGGTTAAAATTAGAGACTATAAAAGCCATGCAAGGATTGCGAGAGCAAGCAATGGCTAAAGTAAATGTATCTGAAGGTGAGGGTTTGGGGGGATAATATTTCCCT
>CEVU01369181.1_pt1 | contig 10836 bp, 7 predicted proteins | sample 427081 | NCBI WGS metagenome assembly CEVU01 (sample SAMEA2623868, study PRJEB7988) | marine metagenome | biome: marine biome (ENVO:00000447); feature: deep chlorophyll maximum layer (ENVO:xxxxxxxx); material: "saline water (ENVO:00002010), including plankton (ENVO:xxxxxxxx)" | depth 80 m | reverse complement strand
CTTATTGTTTTTTTAATAAGTAAATTAATACTTTCAATAAATTCGAGAATACTTTTCTATAAATTATTATTAGTAATTTTATCTTCTTCTTTTATAGTCACATTATTATCAAAATCCCTATACTTGAACTTTGAACTTTTTATAAATTATCTATTAGTTGCAAGTTTATTCTCATTTTTTATATCTTCTGTTTTAGCAATGATTTTAACTGAATCGAAAAATAAATATTTATTATTATTACTATTGTCAAATATTACAATTATTTTTGGAACAGAATTTATTTATGTAGTTGATGCTTTCAATAATAGAATGAATACAATTTTTAAGTTTTATTTCGTTTCTTTTATTTTTATAAATCTAATATCTATATATATTCTTCTTAGTTATTACATAAATCTTTCAAAAACAAGAAAATATATAACTTCATTTTGTATATTGATAATCTTAATACCAAGTATATGGTGGCCCATAGCATCAATGGTAACTAGGAATATAGATAACGAAGGTCCTAATTCACTTAATGGATTATCTTACTTAGATGATAAAGAGCTAGAGATAATTTCATACATAAAATCAAATATTTTAAAAGACCAAATAGTTTTAGAAGGTGTAGGAAACTCATATACAAAATCTAATTTCATATCATCTGCAACAGCTAGGGCTACTATTTTAGCTTGGCCAAATCATCAGCTTCAATGGCGTAATGATGCATCATTTATTCTTGATTTAGAAAATAAAATTGAGGATTTTTATAATAATCCATCAAAAGATCATCATATTATAAAAACATATAACATCTCATATATAATTTACTCCGATTATGAGAGACTAATATATAAGAATTCTGATATTTCAAATTTTGATCAATTCAATTTGATTTTCGAGAATGATAAATATGCATTGTATTCAATAAATTGATGTTTGCTATAAATTTAAACTATAAGATTATTTCATACAGCTTATTAGCATTTTTAGGTGTATTAGTTCGTTTTATTGACTTGTCTAACAGAGCAGTTCACCATGATGAAAGTTTGCATGGTTATTTTTCATTTATAACCTCACAAGGAGATTATTACAATCACAATCCACTTACACATGGGATGTTTTTATTTAATGTTCTTTCATCTTCTTTTTGGTTAATAACAGATAATGATTTTATCTTGAGATTACCATTTGCATTATCAGGAGTTGTATTAATTTTTGTTCCTCTTTTATTAAAAAAAGAAATAGGTTTTTTACCATGTTTTATTTTCTCTTTATTAATCACATTCTCACCTTCAATTGCATATTTTAGTAGATTTGCGCGAAATGATATATTTATGGCTCTAACATTACTAATTCTAGTAATTGCAATATTTAAGTATATTAAAACATCTAAAATAATTTGGATTTATGTATCTGTAGCTTTTTTATCTTTGGGATACACAATTAAAGAGAGCATGTATATAAACGTTTTTGGAATACTAATATTTTTATTTTTATATTCATTTACTGATATAAAGAATATTATTCTTGGAAAGTTAAGTATAAAAAATATATCTAATGAAACAAGAATATTTATAATTATATTTTCTCTTTCTTTACCTCTTGCGGCACCATTATTCTCTATATTTCAATCATCATTAGGATTTACATTGGCTACTCCTGATGGATATCCTGGCGTTCCCCCAGGACTTCCAACAGGGTTGGGTATTGTTATCTCTTGGATTATTTCTTTTTCATTATTAGGAATTTCAATTTTTATAGGTATTTACTCTGATAAAAAAATATATATATATTCTTTTTTGATTTTTTTAGTTGTTTATATATCAATGTTTACGACATTCATGATTGCACCTCAAGGATTAGTCACGGGACAATGGCAATCATTAGGATATTGGTTAGCACAGCATGAAGTTGCTAGAGGTAGTCAACCATATTATTATTATTTACTAATATTATTTACTAACGAATTCCTACCATTTTTATTTGGAATTCCTTTATCTGTTTATTACCTAATTAGGGGTGAGTTTTTAAGTAAATTCGTTTCTTTTTGGGCAATATTTTCGTTGATATCTTTTTCTATTGCAGGTGAAAAAATGCCGTGGTTAACAGTTAATCTCACTCTACCTTTCATATTTGTTTTTTCTATTTTTTCAAGAGACGTAATAAAGTATCTTAAAGATAGGTCCTACCAAGTTTTGTTATTTCAATTTATTTCTACATTTATAGTATTGATATTAACTTTGAAGATTCTATTTACGAACTATCAATTAAACGAGAATTTATACTACGATATTCTTTATTTACTTACTAGTTTGATTATAATTTTAGGAATAAATCTTTACTTAAAAAATATTTTTTCTATAAAATTATCCACTTACAGTTTGTTATCCGTTATTGCTATATTAAGTTTTTTCTTGACCATAAGAACTACAAATATAGTTGTATTTGAATTATCAGATGAGCCTAAAGATATGTTGATTTATACTCAAACCTCTCAAAATCTTCATCATATTTCTAAAGAATTAGATGAACTTTACTTAAAAAAATCTGATCTAAGGATTGCTATTGATACTACAGATGGATTCTCATGGCCATGGATGTGGTACTTAAGAGGTAAAAATGAAATAACATGGTTTAGTGATATGAATTATGAAAATTTAGACTCAGGTTATGATGTAATCATTACAAGTAAAAAAAATATAGATAAAATTGAAACCTCGAACTATAAAGTCATAAGAGAATTTCCTCATAGACAATGGTTTCCAGAAGGCTTGTATAGAAATAAAAAACCACAAGATTTATTAAAAATGGCTACTAATATGCAGGATAGAATAAAATTTAAGAACTATATTTTATATAGAGAATTTCAAACTCAGATAGGTTCTTCAGATGGAGTTTTCTTAAAATCATACAATCTAGATAATTTTGAATAAAATCAAATCAAATCTCTACAATTTATTATCTATTGTTCTTTCAATATTATTTATTTACGGTTTAGTACTGATAATTAATGATTTTGATGAAATTTTTTCTAATATATCAAACCTTAATATTAGAGTTATAAGCACCGCTTCAATTGTATATTTTGTATCAGTTTATTTCAGATATTTAAGATGGAAATTAATTTATAAAGAATTAATAGGTAATTATAAATTTAACATGTTACAGGAAACTATAGTTGGCTATATGGCAAACAATATTTTCCCATTTAGGTTAGGTGAATTATATAGAGTAAAGAGAATATCTGATAAAGAATCAGAAGGATTTATAAAGATTTTATCTACTGTATTTACTGAAAGATTTACAGATGTCTTAGCGTTATTACTATTTATAATACTATCTTTACCTTTTATTCGTGAATTTAATTCTAAAATTCAGTTTGAAAATAATGAAATTAATATATTTGATATAGGAATTAGTTTATTGAGCTACATATTTATATTTATTATTTTTATTATAATTTCATTTATTTTATATAGACTAAAACTTCCTTATATAAAAAAAGCTATACTCATAATCACTAATTTCATAAGTTCCCTAACAATTTTTTTCAATCATAAAAGAGAATTAAATAAGTATTCATATCTAACTATTCTTTCAATAATTATTTGGCTGATAGAAGCTATTGTTTACTACGTTATAGCAATAGAATTTTTACCTAATCATAATAAATATGAATTGATTTATATTATTCTAATTGTATGTTCAATTACTAATCTTTCAGGAGTAATACCTTCATTACCTGGAAATATTGGAGGATTTGAATTTTTTGGAACTATATCATTTATTATATTAGGCATAGCTTCTGCAGCGGGAGCATCTATAATTATCACAGTACATCTAATATTGTTTGTACCTATTTCAATTATAGGAATTATAATACTGATATTAGAAAAACTTAATTTAATTAAAAATCAATGAAAATTTGTATAATTGGAGCTGGTATAACTGGTTTAACAACTGGATATAAACTTTCAAAATTAGGACACGAAGTAGAGATATTTGAATCAGCCTCTTTTTCTGGTGGTCAAGCTTCAACAATCAATTTTGAAAATTTCGAAATTGAGAAAGCATACCATCATCTTTTTGTAACAGATAAAGCTATTCTTGAATTATACAAAGAACTAGATTTAGAAGATGAATTAGAGTGGTATAAATCCAAAGTAGCAACTTTTGCTGAAAAAAAAATTTGGTCTACAACCTCACCAATAGATCTTTTGAAACTTCCCATTATACCCTTGAAAGATAGAATAAACTTAGCACTTATTTCCCTTCGATTAAAGTTGATAAAAAATTGGAAAAAACTTGAATCTATTTCTGCGTATCAATGGCTATCTAAGCATGTAAGTGATAGAACTTTTGAAATTATTTTTGAACCTTTGTTAAGAGGTAAATTTGGAAGATATTATAAAGATATATGCATGCCTTGGTTTTGGGCGAAAATTCAAACTAGAGTTTCATCAAGAAATAAGAAATTTGATGAAATTCTATGTTATCCAAAAAATTCATTTTCATTGTTGATAAAAAAACTTGAGAATGAAATTCAAAATCAAGGTGGTTCAATAAAACACAATCATTTGATTACAAGTATTAACACACAAGATAATAAAGTTTCATCCGTTAATTATATTTCTGATAATAAAAGTAAACATATTGAAAATTTTGACGCCGTGGTTTCTACTGCACCTTATAGTATTCTTTCTAGGTTAATTACTTTAGACAAATCAATAACTGAAAAAATGAATAAAGTACAGTATATGTCTGCAGTTGTTATGATTTTGATATTAAAAAACCCTATATCAAATTACTATTGGTTATCAATAGCAGATAAAGAGTTTCCCTTTCTTGGAATAATTGAACATACTAATCTTCTTCCTAAAGAAAAATATAATAATAATAATATTGTCTATATAACAAACTATGTAGAAGAAGATAATGAGTTACTTGACATGAATTATGAAGAAGTTATTGAGAAATATACTCCATTTATCAAGTCAATAAATAATACTTTTTCTAAAGACGAAATCATTGATTATAAATTTAATAAAATAAATTATGCCCAACCTATTATTCCAATTAATTATTCTTCGTATAGAATACCAATAAAATTACCTGTTTTTGGACTTTATTCAGCTAATACTGCTCAAATATATCCAGAAGATAGGGGAACTAATTATTCTGTAGATTTAGGTCAAAAAGTAACAAATATTATATTGGAGGATGAAAATGGATTCATTAAAAGGTAAATCAGTTATTCTTACTGGTGCTGGATCAGGAATTGGTAGGGTTACTGCAAAAATGCTTGGTGAATTAGGTGCTAATGTTTTTGTTGTAGGTCGAAGAGAAAATTTATTAAAAGAATCAGTAAAAGAAATTGAAGATGCTGGAGGTAAAGGAGCTTATTTATCAGCAGATCTAGAGGACGGAGATTCTGCAGCAAATGTTGCTAAAGAAGCTATAAAGGCTTTTGGTAATATACAGTACTTAGTTAACAATGCAGGTCATTCAAGTAAAGTAAGGTCTATGAGATATGTTGAAAAAGATGACTGGCAATCTGTATTCAATGTAAATGTTGAAGGTGTATATAGACTTACTCAAGCAATACTTCCAAATATGATTGAAAACGGTGGAGGAACAGTTGTAACTATTTCTTCTATGGCTGCTATAAATCCAGGTTTAATGGGTGGAGTGCCTTATTCATCTGCAAAAGCTGCAGTAGCGGCAATGATGACAGCAATGAGGCAAGAACTCAGAGAACATGGAATTAGAAGTTGTACTATTTATCCTGCTGAGGTTGATACACCAATTCTTGATAATAGACCACTTCCTCCAGATGAACAAGCTAGATCAACAATGATGCAACCAGAAGATATTGCTGAAACAATTTTATTATGTATGAGAATGCCACATAGAACTATAATTCAAGATCTTATTGTGAGCCCAACAATTCAAAGAGATGTGTCAGAAGATATGAAAATTGCTAAAACATTAGGAAGTAAATAGTAGCTTTTGATCAAAAAAATAACTTGTTTGAAAAAATCTGAATTGATAATATTAAAGAGGAATTATTTCAGGAGTAGATTTGACAGATAACATTTTGGACTCAGATTCACTTAGGTTTTCGATAAATGAATCTATTTCCAATCAAAAAAGAAGTACAGTAACAGTATTGTCTTCATTATTGGCTGTACAGGATTCTTTACATTACATACCAGATGAAGCTATTGAAGAAATAGCTAGCTTCTGCAAGGTTACTATTAATGACGTATGGAGCGTTGCATCTTTCTATACAAATTTTAGATTTACACCTCCGGGAGACAAAACTTTAGATGTTTGCTGGGGTCCTAGTTGTCATATAAATGGAGCACAAAAACTTATAACAAAAGCCCACGATCTACTAGATATAGAAGGCGAAGGTGAAAGCTCAGATAATAAAGTCACTCTCAGATATTCAACTTGTCTAGGTGCATGCGCTCAAAGTCCTGTATTTGCAATAGATCATAAAATGTTTGGAAAACTAGATGAAGGTAAAGTTGAAACTATAATTGATACTTTAAAGAAGGAATAATGTCACAAAATTATAAAAATCTTAAAAATTTATCCGAAAAATATATTTCCGATATTTACGATAATAAAGTCGTAATTAAAGTACAAACTGGTACTAGTGGGCAAGCTGTGGGTGCTGATGAAGTGCTAAAAACTTTACAGGCAAAGAATTCAAAAGAAATAAATGTATTAGAAGTCGGATCAATGGGATTAATGTATCTTGAACCAATGATTGTTGTTTGTCTTCCTTCTAAAGATAATATTTATTATGCTAATGTAACCGAAAATATTGCATCAGAAATATATGATCATTACTCAAGTAAAGAAACTATATATAAACAAAATGCATTTGCATATGAATCTAATTCAAGCTTAGATGTTGATTTCCCAAATATTAATGATTTACCTCAATTTTCTAATCAATTAAGAATAGCTACTAGAAACTTTGGTGATATTACTCCAGGAGATATTTTTCAATATATAAATAATGAAGGTTATTCTGCATTGGATAAAGCATTATTTGAAATGTCCCCTGAGGAAGTTGTGGAAGAAGTTAAAAATTCTGGATTAAGAGGTAGAGGTGGAGCTGCTTTCCCAACTGGAGTAAAGTGGAGCTTTTTGGCTCCAAATCAAGCATCAACAAAATATGTTTTGTGCAACTGTGAAGAAGGTGATCCTGGAGCATATAATGATAAAGGCATATTAGAGACAGATCCACATACATTAGTTGAAGGCTTGATACTTAATGGATACGCAACAAATTCTAATAAATCCTACGTATTTATTAGGCAAGGTCATGATATACCAATAAATGCCATAGAAAGAGCAATAAAAGAAGCTTATGATAATGGGATTTTAGGAGAAAATATACTTGGTTCAAATTTCAGTTTTGACATGGAAGTTTCATTAACTGGAGACTCATACGTTGCAGGTGAGGAAACAGCATTAATGGAAGCTATTGAAGGTAAAAGATCAACTCCAAGATTCAAACCACCATTTCCTGCTGCTTCGGGACTTTGGAAAAAACCAACAAATATCAATAATGTTAAAACTATATCCTACGTTCCAGAAATTATAAAAAATGGATCTGAATGGTTTAAGGGAACTGGAACTGAAAAATCAACAGGAACAGCAATTGTTTGTTTGTCTGGTCATATTAATAGGCCTGGGATGTATGAAATACCAATGGGAATGACTATTAATGATGTACTAGAAAATATTGGAGGAGGATCTAATTCTGAAACTGATATAAAGATGCTTCAAACAGGTGGTCCTTTGGGTGGAGTTTTAGGAAAGGAAGCTTTTTCAACAAAGATAGATTTTGATGAAATGGCAAAATCTGGAGCCATTTTAGGATCAGGTGGAATAATAGTCTGTGATGAATCTGTCTCTGTAGTTGATTTGATAAGAAATTTAGTTGCCTTTAATCAATTTGAATCATGTGGTAAATGTTTTCCATGTAGGCTGGGGAATACACATATGTATGATGTTCTTGACAGATTATGTAACTCTAAAAGTGAACCCAATGATTTAGCCTTACTAGAACGAATAGGAAATAGTATGAAAATTGGATCACTATGTGGACATGGTCAATTAGGTTATAATCCTATATCATCTTCATTAAAGTATTTCCAAAGTGAGATTTCAGATTCTATTAATAATATTTCAGAACCCTTAGAAAAGATGTTAATACCAACTAGAACTAGACCTAATAATTTGGAGTAAATTTTGGCTGAAGAATCAAAAATAAATATTAATGGGAATAATCTAGATATAAAGAATGGGCAAACTATTCTACAAGTAGCAATGGATAATGATATCTATATCCCTTACCTATGTTACTACCCAAATATGAAACCTTATGGTGCATGCAGAGCATGTTTAGTTGAAGTTGAACAAACTGGCCCTGATGGTTCAGTCAGAAAAATGACAGTTGCATCTTGTACAACTCCAGCAGCTCCTGCTATGAAAGTTGTAAGTGATAATGAGCCTGTAAATGATCTTAGAAAAGGAATTGTTGAACTTCTAATGAGTGAACATCCTCATGGATGCTTAACTTGTCATAGAGCTGAATTATGTGGTCCTCAAGATATTTGTCAGAGACATGTTGCAGTTACAGACAGATGCACTATCTGTCCAAAAAATGAAAGATGTGAGTTAAAAGATACTGCACGATTTGTTGAGTTAGACATGACAATTCCACTAAATTATAACCGTAGAGATCTCCCAATACACGTTGATGATCCTTTTTATGACAGAGATTATAATCTATGTATAGTTTGTGCAAGATGTGTAAGAGTTTGTGATGAAATCAGAATTGATTCAGCTCTAACCCTTGTATCTAGATCTGGAGTATCTCTTGTAGGAACTTCTAATGGAACATCACTATTAGAATCTGGTTGTGAGTTTTGCGGTGCTTGTATAGACGTTTGTCCTACTGGAGCTTTAGTAGAAAGAAATTATAAATGGGAAAAATCTGACAAAGAATTTGAAGCTACTTGTTTCAATTGTTCTGGAGGATGTGACGCTTTAGTAGAAGTAAATAAAACAGATAAATTAGTAAGATTTAAGGGTGATCTTTCTTCACCCTCAACCAAAGGCCAGCTTTGTTACAAAGGTAAGTTTGGTTATGATTATCCAAATTCAACTTCTAGAATTAAGAAAAGTTACTTTAAAGACGTATTCAAACATAAATCAATTGATAATAATAAAGCAATTAGTGATATAAATTCTCAATTGAAAGAAATTGAACCAGAAAAAATTGCAATAATAGGTTCACCAAGAGCCTCAATTGAAGATAACTTATCCTTACTAAATCTTGCTAGTAAAATCGATACAGATAATGTCAGTAGTGCATATCTTAATAATTTAAATTACTATCAAACTTTGTATGATAGAAATGAATTTTTAGCTACTTCAAACTCAATTTGGAACTTAGAAAAATCTAATTGTAATGTTGTAGTTTCATCTAATATAACTGAAGATAACAACATAATTTCTTTACCAATTAAAAAAGCTTCTAAAGATCATTCAAAACTTATTGTAATTGATTCAAGAGAAATTGATCTTACAAGATACGCTCATTTGTGGATTAGGCCTGTTCCTGGCACTGAAAATCTAGTTATGAATACAATAAGTAAAATTATTTTTGATCAAAACTTAGAATCTAAAGATGTCAATCCAAATAATTTAGATGAATACAAAAAATTTCTTTGGAACTTTGATCCTTTGAAAATATCATCAATAACCAAAGTCCCTGAAGAAAAACTTATAGAAGCTGCACAAATTATAGCTGAATCATCAAAAACTTCTTTTACATTTGGGCAAGATACAATAAATGATATGGAATCAAAATCATTTGTTGATTCAATAATTAATTTAGCATCAATAACTAATAATCTAAATGGAGAGGGTAAAGGTATATACCCTACATTTAATGGTATTGGTACAGCAAACTTCTTTGAGATATTCACAAAAAACAAAAGAAATTTTACAAGCACAGATAAGATAATTGATGGTATAAAGCAAAATAAAATCAAAGCTTTAATTATGTTTGGAGATGGAATTAATCCAGATTTAATATCAGATGAACCATTTGAAAATATTGCTGAGAAACTTGATCTTTTTGTTTATTCAAATCATTTGAAAAATAAATTTTATACCTCAGCTGATTTTGTTTTACCAACCAAAACATATGCTGAACAGGATTCAACTACTATTAATAATGAAGGAAGAATTAAAATATCTCCTAATATGATCAAGGAAGTTAGCTCTAATCTCATGTCTGTATTAGAAATCTCAGAAAAACTTTATGAACAAAAAACGTCAGATATAGAAAAATCCAAAGAAGAGTTTATAAATTCAATTTCTGAGGATGGAAAAAATGTTACTAAAAATGAATTAAAGCATGACTTGATATTTAGTGACATAAAGATTGATGATAAATTATTCGATGGACTATTCTATTTACCAGGAAGAATATTAAACAGACCTGAAGAAATTACTATTGAAAAAGAAGATGATATGAATAAAATTATATCTTCAATGATTATTAGTATTCATCCAAATGATGCAAAAGCAAATAACATAAAAGATAATGATAGTATTACTATAAAATCAGAAAATGGGAATTTTGAACTTGTATCTAAATTTAAAACAGATGGAGAAATTGAAGGATTTCTAACTTCAACTGATTATTTTGGGAAAATGGTTTCAGATCTTGAATCCAGCAATAATCCTGATTTTTCATCTGCAGTACCAGCATTAAAATATAAAAAAATTAAAATAAATTAAGGAGTAAAAAAA
>CEVU01015419.1_pt1 | contig 10863 bp, 10 predicted proteins | sample 427081 | NCBI WGS metagenome assembly CEVU01 (sample SAMEA2623868, study PRJEB7988) | marine metagenome | biome: marine biome (ENVO:00000447); feature: deep chlorophyll maximum layer (ENVO:xxxxxxxx); material: "saline water (ENVO:00002010), including plankton (ENVO:xxxxxxxx)" | depth 80 m | reverse complement strand
TGATTTAAAAATTCTCTGTCATGAGAAATAAGAAGAATCGCACCAGGATAATTTTGTAAATAGTTTTGCAACCATATTAATGAATGCAGGTCTAAGTGATTTGTCGGTTCATCTAACATCAATAGATCTGGCTCTTGAACTAAAAGTCGAGCTAAGTGGACCCTCATTATCCACCCACCACTTAATTCTTTTGCAGGACGCTCAAAATCTGATTCTTTAAAACTTAATCCATCGAGAATTTGTCTCGCTTTTGCTATTAAACCTCCGCCACCGGCACTTTCAAACACTTCATAATCTCTCTCATTTGGCTCTATATCCTTTTCTCCGCCAATAGCTCCTAATCTTTTTGCTGCCGAAATGAATTCAGGTGAAAAAGAGCAAGCCAGTTCTATTATTGTTTCATCGGATGTTGGAGCACTTTCTTGAGGTAAAAAACCAACCCGAGATCCTTTTTCAAAAGCAATTACACCACTGTCGGGGGTAATCTCTTTTAAAATAACTGAAAATAATGTCGATTTGCCCGCCCCGTTAGGGCCGACTACGCCAATCCTGTCACGTCGATTAATTTGTATGCTTACGTCTGAAAATAATGTACGCCCTGCGTAAGCTTTTGAAATACTCTTAATTGATAGCATTTAAGCCAGTTCCCCTTGCGGCCTATAAATTACTCAAGAGATTTATTAGCACAAGAAAAAGACTTCATTTCTGAAAAGAACTTGTTATAAAAAAATTGATAACGAATTTAATTTTAATTTTTATTAGAAATAATTTAGCACTATCTGATTATATTGATCTTCGCTAAATAATCGGGGTCAATATTAACCCCAATGCCGTATCCGTTAGGCGATGTCATGCTTCCGTTTTTAATTTTGATTTTGTCTCCTGTCGACTCCCATGGGAACTCGTTAGTAAGACCTTTATACTCCTGATATGGGCCCGGGTTTGAGCAACAAGAAGCAAATATTCCCATATAAAGAAACCCAAGACCACCACCGGATATATGAGGCGTGCAATTTAATCCTTTATCCTCAGCCATCTTTGCAACTCGTAATGACCTTATTAGTCCACCATAGTAGAAGAGGTCGGGTTGGAAAATACGAACCCCACTGTTCTTAATCATCCAATTAAATCTCCATTGGCTGCTTTCTTGTTCACCCCATGCTACTGGAATATTCAATGCTTCAGCAACTCGTTTAGTGTCGTTAAGGTAATCGAAAGGCACGGGTTCTTCGTATAGAGCGACCCCATTACTCTCTAATATTTTACCAACTTCAATTGCTTTGTTAACTGAAAGGTAAGAACTATTAGCGTCTGCATATAGAGTGCATTTATCACCTAAAGATTCAGCAACCATGGGAATCAATTCCTCAGTGCGATTAGGAACTGTGTCGACCACTTTCATTCTACCGCCAACTTTGAACTTCAAAGCTTTAGCATTGATACTATTAACCGATTTAATTATTTGACGTAGTGAATCATGAACGTTTTTAGTGCGATGATTATTAGCAACATACAGATCCACATTTTTACGTTTCTGACCTCCTAGTAACTCTGCCGCAGAACACATAGCTGTTTTACCTAAAAGATCTATTATCGCAAATTCAGCTGCGGCAAGTGCTACCCAGAAGAGCTGTCCCTGCATTTTATAATTACTATTATGTAGGTAGACTCCATCTACAAGGCGATCGATATAACGCGCATCTTTATTTTTCATGTATGGAGAAATTACTTTTGTGAAAACGAGTTGGCTTAACTCCATTTTTTTAGGATGACCTACAGACCACCCTTCAGCACCGTCTTTAGATCTAGCTCGTATAAACCAATTTCCGTTTTTCTCATAAAGATCGAGTGACTTTATTATCACCGGTTCCTTAAGATTTTTATGTTTTACAATTGGGTCAAAGTCTCCGGCAGGATCTAAAGTTATTCCGTAACTTTTAGATGGCCCCCTCATTATTGTTCCTAGCAAAGGAATTACTGAAGAATATATAAAGGTTCTTCGATTCATGAGTGTTTATTATTAAATGACTGCATTAAGATTATTTTTTACACCTATTATCTCAAGAAAAGTGAATTCATGGGTCAAATTAACACAAATACAGCTTTATGGAATTTCTTAAAGCTCAGTTATTATATTAATACATTGCTAACATTTGCTTTTTTGAATAATTATTGATTTCTAGTTTCAAACATATTGTAACTTTTAAATTTTATAAGGAGGTTAAAACGACTAATGAAGCACTTAATTGTAATAATTGGACTAACGTTTTTTATAGGTTGCGCTTTTAATCAGCCACTTACATTGAATCATTCTAAAACTGTTGGTAAATCAATTCACGAAGCTGCAAGTGATGGTGATACTGAATCTGTTAAAAAGCATCTTGTTCTTGGTACTGATGTTAATTTAAAGGATGAATTGGGATGGACTCCATTACATTGGGCTTCTTCTAAGGTTCATAATAAAACATCTAAGTTTTTAATTAAGATGGGGGCGGAAGTTAACATAGTAAACAAAGACGGCTTATCGCCATTAGATTATGCAGAGAATGAGATGTTTGGCATTTTAATTGATCATGGAGCGAAGTCCGGAATCGAGCTTAGATCTTCCAAATAATAACTTCTTAATTTGATTATAAATATTTATGGCATCTAATGTACTTGGGGGTGAATTAATTTCTTGTTCGCTAAATCCTGTTACGGGTTTTTTTCGGAACGGGCTATGTGACACATGCTCTGATGACAGGGGTATGCACACGGTCTGTGCAATTATGACCGATGAATTTTTAGAATTTAGTGCCAAAGCCGGTAATGACCTGTCTACCCCGGTTCCTGAATATGATTTTCCGGGGCTAAAGTCTGGTGACAAGTGGTGCCTTTGCATGGGACGTTGGATAGAGGCTGAGAAAGCAGGTATGGCGCCAAAAATTGTCTTGAAGAGTTGCCATATAAGCATAATTGAATTTATTGATTTGGAACTGCTAAAGAAATACGATTTTGAAGGCGGTGTTTAACAATTTAAGTTTTACGTTCTTTTTCTTGTTAACATAAACTCGTTACCTTCTGAATCTTGGCACATTGCTAAATGAGGAGGTTCACCATCTTCTTCTTGGGGGTCCTTCTTTAATTTTCCACCTGCCGCTTTAACCTCTGAAGCTCCCTTAATTACATCTGCTATCTGAAAAGTGATCCCTGTCCAAGTTTCACCTCCTTCTCCGCCTCCATGAATTCCTATTGTAACACCTGCAATTTCAACTTCAGAAATAACCTCCGACCTTTTATTTATACTACAATTAAAAACATTTTTATAAAAATCTAAAGCACGATTCATATCACGTGCCCAAATTACATATTTTACTTTTTCAACATTCATAAAGCATTTGATTATCTCAATTAATTAATTTCACTCTTTTTATATAATTTTATAGTATTTTTAAGTAGTCGTTTTTGGGGTAGGCATAAAAAGAAATGTGACAGCTGTTAAAAAGGAAAGCATAGATATGGGTGGCAGATAACCAAATTTAGCCCAATTAGAAGGCTCAAACCAATCACTCCATCCCATTAAAGTTACATGAATTGCTCCGCATAAAAGCACTACGTTACTCAATTTTGGAAAGATATTTGTTGCACCATCTGAATTCTGAGCAGCATTAATCCTAGGAATTGAATTCCATAATAGGCAAGCAATACACATTAAACCTAAGACGCCGAATAGAATTGCAGTTTCTCCAGCACCTGTCATTCGCATTCCGTCTGTTTGGTTGTAGAACTTACCAAGATATTCAGGGCGAAGAATTATGAGTGATATAACTGTATGCATTCCTATCATAGAAGCTCCGATTAAACCTGCGGTTTTTCTTTCTTTTGAATAACAAAGAACTTTTGATAATCCAATTGTAGCAAGTCCAGACCAAGATAATGCCTTATTCATTATAAATAATGGAATATGTGCTAAAGGTTCGAGGCCAAACACAACATATCTTAAATTTGCATAAACAAAGGATATCCCGAAAAAAGTTAAAATAAATTTATACGCGAATGCATGTTCAATTTCCTTATTCAAAATAATCTCCTTATTCAATGATTTAATTTATTGCTAAGTCTTTAACAAAAATTAGCCATCGATTTTGATTCTTCCTAGTCGGATATTATTAGCATCTGTCCAACTAAGCCATAAATAACCTCTTTTTACTATAGCGCGAGGCGTTCCGCTTGAGCGATTCCCTTTAACAGTAGTTAAGGTTTTTTTTCTAATGATATCTCCAGATGGAGATACTTCTGCAAGTCGCAAGACAGTTTGATTTTTTTCAAGTCCAATCCAAATAGTGTAAACCATATTTTGAGAACATACTGTTACACAACGACCAATAGGGTTGTTTTCATCTAATACTATTTCTTTGCCGGATTTATTACGTCCATTATTAAACAGCCTAAGAATTACTTTGGCTTTGTTAAGTGTCACAGTATAGCGACTAATCGCAACGACGCCATTGTTGGCAGCTAGGCTAGCACCATTAACTGGACATCCTGGTATTAGCCAGTTGTCTTTTTTAAGAGTCGATGGTTCGGTCCAATTATTGTTTCTTCGTCGCGAAAAACTAATATCACGAATCTCTTTTGGTGATCGATCGCGATAGATTACTATAGGTCCATCAGAAAGCTGGGCGGCAGAGGTGGGGCAGCAAGTGCATACATTGTTATCAAGAACTATTTCTCCTTTAATATGGTCGCCGTCGATAACCGCAGTTCGAAGCATCATTTTTCCAGTTGGATTAACCATCATACGACCATCTAACCAGAAGGCGCGGACGATATTCCCATCTTGTATTAATGACACAAAGCCGTGTTCTGTTTCACTTTTGTCATCATGAAGCCAGCCGAGTTTTTTCCAGTTTTTCCCTTGGTTAATTGAACGAGAAATACGAACACCATATGAATAATTTTTACTACTTATTCGATCTAGCCACTGAGCATAGAGGTCGCCAGATGGGGCTTCAATTATCGATGGGATGTCAGCCCAGTTTACAAACATATTTTTGGACTCTTCAATTAAGATATTCTTATCAAATCTTAAACCATTCCAGACTGACATCTTTAAACGTGCAGTTTTTTTTGAATCAAGTTCGATCCAGCTTAAAATAAACTCTTCCCCAAAAGAGGTTAAATTTGAGGAAGAAGAGTTTGTGGAAGCTGGGTTTTTTATTATTTCGAATGGTAAATTATTTGCTCTTACTAGTTTTGTATCGAGGCATATCAGTAAATAAATGATTATTAAATGCTTCATTAATTTTCAAAAATTAGATCTTTAATCATATATATAAACGTAAGCAAATAATTAAATAGGTAGTTCATAAATAGCGAGATGATTATATTTTTAGAGGTGTGGGTAAAATATGTGCAATAGCATAAAAAACTAAAACTTGGTGGACTTCATGATTAATTGGGGCGAGATTCTTAACCCGCAGTAATGAAATTAATTAATTTATTTTTTATTTTCGCTTTTGCATCAATTGGTATTTTTGCAAAGCCGCTGAAGATTTATATCCTCGCTGGACAATCCAATATGCAGGGCCATGCATCTGAGCGGACACTCGAGCATTTAGCCATGGACCCGAAGACTGCTCCACTTCTAAATAAAATTATTAATCCTGATGGGACAGTGAGGATACATGAAAATATTTGGATTTCATCAATAGACACCTCTCTCGAAACAGGGGAAAAGCATGGTCGGCTTACTGTCGGATATGGAGCTGCAGGTCGAGAACCGAAGATCGGTCCAGAGCTTATGTTTGGGATTACGATGCAAAACTATGTAGGTGAACCTATTCTTTTAATTAAGACTTCATGGGGCGGTAAATCTTTGAATACTGATTTTCGTCCGCCAACCGCTGGTCCGTATGAATTCAACCAGAAGCAATTAGAAAACCTAAAAAAACGCGGGAAAGTTTTAAGAGAAGCAGTTGCTGATAAAGCAAAGCTCACGGGGGTTTATTATCGATTAATGTTAAAGCATATAAACAAAGTGTTATCAGATATAGAGCGTGTATATCCGACTTACAAAACTGAAGAGGGATATGAACTTTCTGGATTTGTGTGGTTTCAGGGATGGAATGACATGGTTGATGGTTCCACTTATCCTGATCGTGGTAAGGAGGGGAGTTACGATTCTTACAGTAAAAATCTTGAATATTTTATTGAAGATGTTCGACGTGATCTTAATTCGCCTAAGATGCCTTTTGTTATAGGAGTAATGGGCGCTGGTGGACCTATTTCTAAATATGGGCCTTCTCAAAAGCGCTACGCTGGTATCCATGGGGAATTTCGTAAAGCCATGTTGGCCCCAGCTAGTTTGAAGAAATTTAAGGGTAACGTTACGGCTGTCTTAACTGAAAATTACTGGGACCTTCAACTCTCCGAATTAGTCAATCGAAATGAAAAAGTTAAGGCTAAGCGCCGCGAATTATCTAAAAACAAAAACCTTAACCAAAATGAACGAGATAAGGTTGTTGCTGATTATACTGCTCAACTTTTCACTAGTCATGAACTGAAGATTCTACGAACAGGCATTTCAAATGCTGCCTATCACTATTTAGGTTCAGCTAAGATCATTAATCAAATAGGTGAATCTTTTGCCAATGCTCTTAGGTCGATGGAATAGTGCTTTTAGCTATTTAACAATCAACAAATCTTCCCAGCGAGTTGTATATTTAGGAGAAAGGTTTTCGCTCTTAAGGGACCAGGGAGCCCGATGGCCACCGTTTCTTTTAAGAGAGGCTCGGCCGAGAGATATTGCCTCCTTGCCCAGCTTTGAAATTATTTCTTCAATTGCCTCGTTCAGCCGCTCTCTTCGGACCTTAATCTGGATCCTTCCATTTTTCTTTCGACCAATTGAATTTGCAAAAAGTGGAAGTTGTTGTTGGCCTTCAGGAGCCAGGCCAAGAAGTAATACTCCAACCTTTTTATAGGAGTATCCTTTCCTGAAAATTCTTTTCAAATGACGGTTGGCTTCGTTAGCGACAGTAAGAAGGTCGCTGCTAGGATAAGGCAATCTACCTGAAGACGAATTATTGTATTGAGGTGAGCTGGTATTGAATCGATCTGTATTGAGAAAGACCTGAATTCCGTTTGCAACACTTCCTTCTGCTCTCATTTTTCTAACCGCTTTTGAAACGTAGCTTGAAAGGGCGGATTCAACATCTTGTAGCTTTTCAACTCTTCTGCCAAATGACCTAGAACAACAGATGTTCTGCCGAGGTTGTGGTTGCTCAAACTCAAAGCATCGGAAGCCGTTAAGTTCTTGGTGTGTTCGCTCCATCACAACACCTCCAACTTTTCTGACCAAGGCAGCTGATGTGTTCTTGAATTGAAGAGCGGTAGTGATGCCAATCGACCGCAGTCGACGGGCAAGCTTTGCTCCTATGCCCCAAATCTCATCGACAGGCAAATGTTCCAAGTCTTCAATTGAGTCAGCTGAAGTGCGGTGAACACCGCTGGGCTTCTTTTTTGCCTTGTGGTTCGCAATCTTGGCTAGTGTTTTGGTATCTCCAAGACCGACAGAGACAGGAATCCCTGTCCACTTTTTAACTGTTGAACGCATTTCCGAAGACAGTTCATTTAGATTTGGAACCCCATCAAAGTTGATAAAGGATTCGTCGATCGAGTAAATTTCAATTTCTGGCACAAAACGCCTGAGCACAGATACAACCCTTGAAGACATATCTCCGTAGAGTTCATAATTTGATGAAAACACCCGGACTCCTTCTTCTTTAATGAGTGCTTTGATTTTGAACAAAGGAACCCCCATTGCGATGCCAAGTGCTTTTGCCTCATTAGATCGAGCAACAACACAACCATCGTTATTGGATAGGACTACAATAGGTATGCGATCAAGTTTTGGAGAAAAAACCCTCTCACACGAGGCATAGAAGTTATTACAATCAACGAGAGCAATCATCAGCTCAGTGAGTGCACCACATTTGTCACCACGCCCCAAACACTGATGCTGTCACCCTCTGAAAGGTTTATTGGCGAATATTTAGGGTTCTCAGAGTGTAGCTGTGCATTTCGACCGGAAACTTTAAATCGCTTTACAGTAAGTTCGCCATTGACCACAGCGATGACGATTTTCCCGTCGGAGGGAGTAATACTTCGGTCAACGATCAGCATATCACCGTCATGGATACCTGCACCTATCATGGAGTCTCCAGAAGCTTTGGCGAAGAACGTGGCTTCAGGTTGTCGGATCAGTAGGTCATTTAGGTCGAGTTTTTTCTCTTTATAGTCGTCGGCAGGGGAAGGGAAACCTGCGCTGACACCAAAATCATAAAATTGAACAGGGATTTGTTTTTCAGCTACGAGTTTACAAGGCATCGTCATCTTGGGAGATTAGAAAAAACTCAGCAATTTAACAAAACAATTACCTGTATTTGTTCAAATTATAAATTGGATGAGTTTTTTATCTTGAAGCTTCAAGCTTACTGATAACTGATTTTAATCTTCTGTAATCTTTAGGGTTTTCTTCTATTGGCTTATCTGTAAAAGCGGGGAGCAGTTTTTCCCAAACCAGATTCAATTCGCCACGCATATCTTTTGAGTTTGCAGTGATTGCGATTACAACGTTTTTCTCTGGGAGAACAATACAAAACTGCCCGTCTTTACCGTCCCCACGGAAGGCTCCATGCCGACAGCGCCAGAACTGATATCCGTATCCCTGTTGCCAATCGCTGAGTGAGTTCTTTCCGTTTGAGACTTGCTTGGAAGTGGATTGCTTAACCCATGAAGAGTCGATTAATTGTCTCCCGTGCCACTTTCCTTCCTGCAAATAAAGTTGACCAAACTTTGCAATATCTTCAGTTCGTAGAAATAGTCCGTAACCACCAATTGAAATGCCCTGAGGGCTAGAATCCCATTTGGGGTTACGAATCCCGAGTGGATTAAACAACGAGGGCTTCAAATAATCTAAAACTGTTTTTCCTGTAACTTCTTGAACGATTGCTGAGAGCATGTAGGTTCCTGGAGTGTTGTACTTGAAATGAGTTCCCGGCTCGTGAGGAACGGGGTGAGCAAGGAAAGATTTGACCCAATTTTTTTTACTCCTCAATTTCACTTCATTCTTATGGCCGCAGGTCATTGTAAGTAAGTCTCGAACACTCATGTTCTTAAGGTTTTTAGAAGGCTCAGATGGGAGGTCATCTGGGAAGAATTGTATAACTTTGTCGTCAATGCTTAGTTTCTTTTCTGCCACGGCAAGCCCAACAGCTGTTGAAGCGAAGCTTTTGCTTAGTGACCACAAAACATGCTGCTTGCTCCTAGATTCGGGTTTCCACCATGCTTCAGCAACGACATGTCCATTCCGTAAGAGCATGAAGCTGTGCATTGAATCTACTTTTTCATCAGTAGTTTTGATAAAATCAATAATCTTGGATGAATAAACTCCCTGTGATTCAGGTGTGCTTCTGGGTAAATTATCAGCTTGTGCTACAAGATTAACATGTAAAGCCAGCACAACTGCTGTGATTGATATGAGTTGGAGTTGCTTCATCATTTATATAACAGCAACAAAAATGGCTATCTAAACATAGATTAGCGAGAAAAAGGTAAGGATATAATGACATGTATTAATGATGTTGCTTGAATCATTTTAAAGTACTCTAATTTGCCCATGCAGAATAGGGTGGATCGCAGGCAATTCCTCAGAGGCTTAGGTATAAGTCTGGCTTTACCCATGTTGGAGTCTTTCCAGTCCCCATTAATGCATGCTTCTTCAGGTAGTAATTCAGTTAAACGACTAGTCGCCATTGGTACCTACCTTGGTTTTCATCAGACTGACTTTTTTCCAGATAAAAAAGGGAAGGGGTACAAATTGCCTTATGTACTTGAACCACTTGCTGGTAACAGGAGCGAGTTCTCTATTCTCTCTGGATTGGATCATCGGGGGCGTAATGGACATGAAGGATGGAAAGCCTGGCTGAGCGGTTCGGCAACAGGTTCAATTTCGATAGATCAGATTGTTGCTAATAAAGTAGGAGACAATGCTCGATATGCATCTTTACAAGTTACCTGCGGTAGGCCCCCAAATGACGCGCGTATCAGCTTCACCAGAGATGGTGTTGCTTTACCAATGATAGGGAGGCCCAGTGTTCTATATAACACGCTTTTCCGCTCTGATAGTGACAAGGCAAGAATTCAGTACATACTTGATGGCAATGGAAGTGTACTGGATGATGTTCTCGAGGAAGCTCGTGCTATAAAGAAAAAGGCATCTTGGCAAGACCAACGTAAGATCAATGAATATCTCTCCTCTGTCAGGGATGTTGAAAAAAAGCTTCAAAAGCAGAAATCTTGGTTGGATATCCCTTTCCCAAAGACCGACTACACCTTGCCTTCATATGATCCAATCTCGCCAGATCAAGCATTACACTGTGAGACAATTATGTATGATCTTATGGCTTTGGCTTTAAAGACTGATTCGACTAGGGTTTTAACATTCTTAGTCCCTGGATGGAGCCAAGTATTTGAAATTAACGGTCGACGCTTAAGTGCTGGTTATCATGGTCTTTCACATCACGGAAATGAGGATAAAAAAATTGCTGAATACAATTTAGTAGGCAGAGAACACGTCAAGCGCTTTGCAAATTTTCTCCAAAAACTGAAATCTAGTAAAGACACAGAAGGGTTATCTCTCCTGGATTCAACAGCTATTCTATACGGAAGTGGTATGGGTGATGCGAATACCCATGACAACAGTAATTTACCGACTCTTGTTGCTGGAGGAGGCTTTAAACATGGAAACCATTGGTCTCACCAGAGGGGTTCTGGTAATCAGCGGCTTTTGGGAGATCTTTATCTTACTCTGATGCAAAAATT
>CEVU01173866.1_pt1 | contig 10901 bp, 28 predicted proteins | sample 427081 | NCBI WGS metagenome assembly CEVU01 (sample SAMEA2623868, study PRJEB7988) | marine metagenome | biome: marine biome (ENVO:00000447); feature: deep chlorophyll maximum layer (ENVO:xxxxxxxx); material: "saline water (ENVO:00002010), including plankton (ENVO:xxxxxxxx)" | depth 80 m | reverse complement strand
GCTATTGACAACTATGACAACCGAGAAAAAGTGGAGGACAACTAATGCTTCAATCAGAATACTTAGACATAGCTATAGAGCTATACGACATCTACTCAAAAAATAATATCCACCATAAGAAGTGGTTAACAGCTAGAGAGTTAGCCAAATTAAAAGGTGGTCCAGGACTTATCGCAAAGGTTAAAAAAAAGCAAGGTTTACTTAGTGAACTGAAACCAATTTTTGCTGATTATGTTAATACTCAAAGACAGTATCAATCTTGTAACACTCCACAGCAATGGACTTGCAAATTTGATGATTGGCTCTTTAATGAATATGAGTTTACCAATCAAGAACTTGACGAGTTACAAGCAGACAGAATCAGACAGGCTAGACGAGAAACTTTTAAGGAGTTTACTAACAGATGATTTATCAGAACAAGAACAAATTAAAATTATTCGTCATGTATTTTCTGATCTAATTAAATGGACTTATGACGATTTAGTTGTACATCTTACTCAAGTTTTTAATTTTACTAATGAAGAATGTTCTCAATTAATACATCAGTATCCGATCCTCTCCGCCTCCACCACAGAAGTTATTACAATGACAGCACCTAATTACAATGCAACAGCTCCAAAAGATGTTACAGATTTAACTGCTAACCTTTGGCAAGCTAGAAAACTATTAGTAGATGCAAAGAAGCTAATCTCTGCAACTGCCCTGACCCCAGGGGATTATGATTCCCAAGAAGACTTTCAAGAAGCAATTATTGAGAGACTTGAAGTCCAGAAAAATTTTCTAATAATTAATAAATTTTTAGATAATCAAATCAATTTTGCACAACCTTATGTACCAAAAAAATAAAATGAAACTAAGACCTGTACTACCAGAAAATGTTTTTAAGTTAACTGAAGACTCGTTACCAACACAATCTGATGTCGATCCTCATGGAAAGATTATGGTATACAGAAAAGATGTAGGTTGGTCTATCATTCAATTTACAGAAGCTACACAGTTTCTAGCAATGAAACACACTCATTGGACTTTTACTCCCGAAACACCATGACAAAAAAAGAATTTTCATATGTAGTTATTTTTAGCTCTGGAGAAAGAGTTGAAGAAATACATGGAGTCTATAAAGATGTTGAAGGTGCTTGCTATGGTGCAAGATCAGCCTTAACTACTTTGTTTCCTAAACATGGAGATGAAGTAAAGATAATCCGATGTGAAATTATTTCAACAGAGGAAGCTAAAAATAAATTTGAAGATTCAAAACCAAAAGACCTATTCGAAAAATGCGATGATGGTTACTGTCCTTTACCAACACAACAAGCATCATGACCACAATTACAGCAACAAAAACTGACAAACAAGCTCTTGAAGACTGGAGAGAAATTAAAAGGCTACACGCTAATTTATGTGTAAATAAAAATCTTTTGAAAGCTACAGAGAAACACCTTCAAAAATCAAAAGAAGAAACTAAAAGATTACAGGAAATTTGTGATTCAGACTTACAAGAAATAAAAAATCTTGAAGATTCTCTTAATAAAAAATCCAAATTATTTATAGAAAATTATGGTAAATTTGTACAACTAAAACTTATTTAATCCAATGACAAACTTTAGATCAACTAATGAAGAAAAAGAACAGCGTATTAATTATGCTGCTGACCAATTAGCCAAAGGCGAAAGATCTATGGTTATAGTAAAGAAACTTGCAAAGAAATATAGTGTAAGTCCTCAACAGGCTAGAGATTATGTGAGAGAAGGTAGAAAAGTTCTTACAGATTCTATTGCACCTAACGATCGTGCCTTTATCTTCTCCAAAGTAATGAGTTGCTTAGAGCAAGATAGATTAGATGCAAGAGGTGAGGAGAATCTCAAGGAGCAGGGTAAGGCTACAGGAGGCATGGTTAAGATGGTTGGGATGTTAACTACCATTGATCAAGTAGGAAGCTGGGACGATGCTTACGACAATCATCTATTTAAGAATTTCTCTGAAGCTAAAAAGAAAGTTAAACATAGTGACCTTGACGCACTTGATAATGAATTGCCAGAGGGAGAGATTCCTTTCTAAATCCTGGGGCAGAGAAGTTCATGGTACTTTTCTCATACTGCCTTGATTAGATAATTGTAACTGCTCGGTCTATGCGGTTAAGGTAACTTTTATCTATTCACGATAACAGGTTCTCATCGAGGAATGGTAGTAGCACCAAAGGTCTAAGAGTCCCTATCATGGCTGCCATTAAGTGTGATCTCGTAAGACCCCAAACCACTATAAACCTATACACCTTTTAATTATGACAACATTTAAGTACAAAGTTAATGACAGAGTAAAAGAAAGAAACTCTTATCGTATTCATGGTGGATATATAAATAGAAACGGACAACAAAGATTAATCGAAACTAGAAAAGGTGTGGTTAAAGGAATTTATGTCAAAAAGAATAGTGTTGGAGCAAGCGTGACTCATTATCAAGTACTGTGGGATAATCAATCACGTTTGACTGAAATACAAGGACATAGAATTGAACATGAGGTTATATAGTGAAATGTCCTAAATGTAATAAGAAAGCTAAGGCAAGTGCTACAAGATTTATAGAATATATCCATGCTCAAAGGAGGATTCGAACCTGCGAGTGTGGTTTTAAATTCACCACCTATGAAAGAATTGAAGAAGATAAACAAGATCTTGGAAAACATTCTAAAGAGAAGAAAAAAGAATACTACAGAAAAGTATTATTAGAACTTATTGAAGATTTAGAAGGTAGAACTTATTTAAATAAAGAAAAAGAAGAAAAATTTAAAATTTGGGAGGGGGTATAACTCCTATAATTAAAAAACTTATTAAAAAAATGGTATTACTTATTGGATTGCTTATAACTCTAGGTGTAGTAGGGATTCTCATCCTTATGAAAATTTATAATCCCCACTAATTTACTTTCGTTTAGGCTGTTTTACTTTCGTTTTTCAATAAATATCTACAATACATTCTGCCTGTTTCTCCATAGATTCCAATATTAATTGAAATTCATATGCAACTTCTGGATTATCTTTAAAACTTTTGATTGTAGCTTTAACTGATTCATGAACTAATCCATATTCATTATGAGAAAAGACAAGCCCTACGGCTTGCCTTGCTGATGATTTAAATCTAGTCATAATGCTTCTACTTCTGTCCAAGTAGTGGAACCTATGGTTACATCCCAATCATCTTTTATGAGCTTATGAGCGTCTGGATCATTTCCAACTAGCTCTTCTGCTTCTTCTTGACTAGTAGCTTCGACCTCAACTACTACGTTTCTTGTGATCTCTGCTTCTACAGAGTATGTATTGGTGGACATTGTGTGTTCCTTTGTGGTGTACATAATTAACTTTATCCGACTAATAAAGTTATATTTAGAATTTAAAGCCATAAGCCAAGTTAAAATATAATTACGTGCGAAAAACCAAATGAACGAGATAACAGTCCTTATATATTTCCTCTGCTTTGGAGTAGTCTTCGGGGCTACCTTTGCTTTTATGTGGAGGATGATGACCATAACTCTAAGAGACTACGATAAAGTCAGAAACATCCATCCAGAACTAAAAGATGTAAAACCTGGAGAAGAGTTACTGGTATTTAAAGTCGAGGAGAATAAGGATTAGAATAATAAAAAAGTTTGAATTTTTAAAATGGAGTTGGAAAACTTTAACGCTAAACAATATCTAGCAAATTATGCAGATCTTCAAAAAGCTTTTGGTACTGATGAGGATAAAGCTAAACAGCACTATAAAGAATTTGGAATAGAAGAGGGTAGAAGTGATATAAATGCTAAACAATACCTAGCAAATTATACAGACCTTCAAAAAGCTTTTGGTGATGACAAAGGTGCAGCATTACAACACTATGGTCAATATGGTAAAGAAGAGGGTAGAACTGATGCCATTACTGATGAATTTAAGGAGAGAGTAGCAACTCAAGCAGAAACAAGGAGAGGACTTCAAGATCAATTACGAGATTTAGGACCTGATGCAACTGAAGATCAACGACAATCATTAGTTCAACAAATAGTTGAAGCAACTCCAGGGGACAGGGCTGCAAAAGCAAAACAAATGGCAGAAGCAGCACAAAGAAGGTCAGATTTTTTAGCTGGTAAAGAAGGAGCTACATTTGATGCTCAACAATATTTATCAAACTACAAAGATCTTCAAGAGGCTTTTGGTGATGATGTAGAGGCAGCAAAACAACACTACAAAGAATTTGGTGTTAAAGAAGGACGGACAGATACAAAAAATAAAATTAATGTAGAAGAGTATTTATCTCAATATAAAGACCTACAAGATGCTTTTGGAGATGATAGGCAGGCAGGTTTACAACATTACATACAACATGGAATAAAAGAAGGTAGATCACCACAAGGAGGTGTAAAAGCTCCTGATGAATCCGTACAATCCTTTGATGCTAAAACATATTTAGAAAATTACGTAGATCTTCAGGATGCTTTTGGTGATGATGAAGAAGCAGCTCGTCAACATTTTATAAATTATGGAGCTAGTGAAGGTAGGCAAGACGTTGCAATCAAGAAAACAAATGAAAATGGTAGTATTGAATTACCTATAGAGAATCCTAACAATCCTCCTGGAGGTAAAAAAGATGACGATACAACTCCAATAAATGATGGAAATGGTGGGAAACTTCCAGATGATAATACTACAAAGCCAGGAAATGATGGGTCAACTCCAGTAAATGAAGGGACAACCCCAGTAAATGGCGGAAATGGAGGGACTACTGGTGAAACAACTGGTGGAAGTAAAAATACTAACAATGATCCATACAAAACTTTCGAACCAGGTGAAAATCCATACAGAAATGATGGCTATAATCAAGCTTTACTCAGGGCACAAGAAACGCTACTTGATAAAGCAGCGAGAAAAGCAGAAAGCAATCGCATGAAAAGAGAAGAAAGAAAGTCTATAAGTCAAATAAATAAGCGAGAACAAAACAAAAGAGATAATGCTGCAGGAGAAGTTAATATTGGAGATGTACAAGGTAAACGTGGTTCTGTAAAAACTGTTGGTTTTTATGATTAAGACAAGAGAATAAAGACAAAATTTAAAAAAGTGTTTTAATATAATAAATACCTTTAGTATGAATATACATACATTCTTTATTATGAAACTAAAAGAAAAGACTGATTTAAAAAAACATCACGCAAGTATTTTAAAAAAATTAGATGGTGTTCTCTCCACAATAGATGGATTAAGAGAAGATCCATTATTCATTGAAAATATTCATGGGGAACAGGAATTAAGTCTTGATCAGACAATTGAACTATTTAATGGAATAAGATCACATTTCTTACCTCCAAATGCACCCCCAGAATTAGCACCTGGTTTCGAAACTAACTCTTTTGATGTATCATAGGAAGGCACTTTACCTTTTTAAAAATGCCAAGAATCAAAATTGAATACAGAGATTGCAACTCTGGTCAGGACTTTGAATATGAATATAATTTTGGATCTCCTCTCTATGATGACGATCTTATTGCTCCACCAGAAATGCCAAGTATCCCTCCGATAGCTGGATTATTAGAAGAATATTAAATTTTATAACAGACCTTTTCAAGAACCCTTACCATTGCTACGATTAAGTTCCAGACCTTTGTCATAGCAATGGTTTTTTCATGTGCAAATACTTGTGCGATACAAGTATATTCACTTCATAATAAAATACGCAGGTAAAAAAATAAACAATGGAAGACACAAAACAAACAGCAAACAACAAACTAGCTTGGGCGATATTATCAAAAGCTAAAGGATCACAATTAAGTCAAGTAATAAAAGTTACAGACTACCAAGAAGCAGATAAAACTGTGGCTTTACAACCAGATTTATTTTATAAGTCAGGACCTTTCTATATAAGTTGAAATTCCTATAGGATTCGCTATCTTTTCATAAGAAAGATATACAACTTAATGCAATTTCCAATAACTTCTTATGTCGTTTTTGTTCATAACCAAACAATTGGTGCTCATGCTCCACAGTTCGAATCTATAGACGATGCTGAAAACTTTGCTAACAGTATTAGAGCTACAACATCTTTGACTGTTAGTGAACCAATACCAGTAATTATGTCAGAGGAAGTAAAAATCGGACTTACTACTGGTGATTAATAATTTTTATGCTATCTTGACTTATAGAATATATTAAATCAGATGGCAGTAGTTGTAAGTGTTTCCGTTCCTGATGACTTAAATGCTAAATGGAAACAGTCAGATTTAAAAATAAGTCCATCACAAATATTTCAAATAGCTTTAGAGACTCAATTAGATGGTAAAAACAAGCATCTACAACACTGGAGTTCAAGAGCATTAGCAGCAGAAAAAAAACTTAAATTAATTCAAGCATGTGCAAGTGCGAATGAAAAAGATGTCAAAAAGTTTGCTTGGTTTGAGAATGAGGATTAAGTTAAAATAAAATTAACTTTATAAACTTTCGTATGAAAGTTGTGATCACTCCATCTTTCCCACAGATAACTGACCCTGGAGAATTCCTGCAGTTGAAAGATATTTTAGTGACTTTAAAAGAAGAGAGGTTGATACCTTATGAGACAACTATATCTGAATTTAAATTATTATGTTATGAGAGAGGATTGAATGAATATAGAAAAGACCTCAGAGTGTTTGATTGTTAGGTAAAGATAGAATAGATCTAATAGTAAATTTAATTACAGGTTGTGTCTAGTCAAGGATTTTTTAATTTTGGAGATAATTTTGATGAGCAAATATCAGGTAGATTTGCTGGTGAAAAAGATAATTCTGATGATCAAATAGCATCCTCCTTATCCTCTGGTGGTTATGGAGGCTATATTGATGCAGGTTCACGTAGAGGTTATGTAAGTCCTGAACAAGCAGACAAAATGTTAAAGAATCCCGAAACATATAAAATGCGTCCAAGTGAGACTAGATATTTAAGAGAATCAATGGGTTTACCTAGAGCAAGCCTTTCAGTTGGTGAAGTAAAAGTAGCTAGTGCGGATCTTGAACGTAAAGAAAAATTTGATGGTTACTTAAATAAATTTTATGGGTTTGATACAGATTCAAGAACATGGAAAAACATGGGAGGAACAGGAAGAAGAATTTTAAATGATAGTTTTAATGATGACTCTATTAAATATAAAGAAGGCAGTTTACTTAATCGAGCAAAACCTAAAGAAGAAAAAGGTAATATTCTCCAAAGAATTGCAGGTTCTATATTTGATGCAGCAACAGGTACACAACCAGCAGCAGCAGATGTTTTAGATGGCAAGATAGATTTTGGAAGTGCAGTAAGAGGAATAGGAAATTTACCCTCAGATTATAAAGCTACAGAAGCAGCAGCCTTCCGTGCAGCTGAAAAATTTAGAGATACGGCAAGTGGAATGTCGAATTTACCATCAAATTATAAAGCCACAGAAGCAGCAGCCTTTAGAGCCGCTAGTAATTTTAAAGAAGCTCAATCAATAGCTAAAAGAAATCCAAATGTTTCCATCAATTCTGATGGTAAAGCTGTAGCAACAAATAATAGTGCTAGGGCTAGGGCTCAAGCATCAGCTGTAAATAGAAAACTATCAGGAAAATCCATAAGTCAAACGAAATCTGAAAATAAAAAATCTATGAGAGATGCAGCTAGAAAAAGACATGCAGCTTTCAAAAAAAAGCGAGCACAAAAGAAAAATAAAAAAAATTAGATAAATTAAATGAAAAAAAATATAACCTACGGTGAAGTGATGGAGGTTTATAGTAGACCAATCTCCATAAGATATGTTCCTAGAATATTTATTTGTTTATCCTTTTTGACTGTTACTTTTATAGCTAAACCAGTATTAGCTGAAACTTCTCAAACATTATGGATACAAGTACCACAATGGTCTGATGACTGGTCAAAATGTGCAGTTGATGTTCCAGATTCAGCCTGTCACTGGTATGTCATGGCACCAGATAATACTTTCGGTAAAGGTTTCTCATGGAAAGATGCACCTTGGTTTGATGCTAATGGTTTAAAAGATGTATCTAAAATTAAAAAACTGACTGTATTAGAAGAGCTTCAGACTTCTTCTTCCTCCACGTAAGTTTATATATTAACCAATAGATAATTGGTCTTTACTTTTTAAAGTATTTATTTATTATATCTATCTGATCTTGATACTTTGCAATCATATCTAACTCTTGTTCAATTGCTTCTACAATATTCGAGTGTTCTCCAATACCAGCAGGGTTTGTGAGATAGACTTCCACATTTGCCACATGTTTTTGAATGTCTCCATGTGCATGAGCTAAAAGTGCTTTAATTAATTGTTCTCTCATTTAATACTCCTCTTGGCTTTCTTACTTGCCATTCTACGTGCTCTCTTTGCTTTATCGGTATTTTCTACAAATTGTTTACCTTTTCTACTTTCTCTTTTCTTTTTGTCATCAGTCTTCTTTCTTTCAGCTTTAGACATCGCAGCCCAAGCAGCTTTGGGTAGATACCTTTCTGTACTTTTCTTTCCTCGTTCTATTGCTTTATCAGTCATCTTTCTTTTTCTTGTCTACATTTTCCATGACTTTAAGTATTTTTTCAAGTCTTTTAGCCTGTCCTTTGTGAGTTCTAGATGCTTTATGTAACTCACCAATAATTTTTTTAATCTTTGGAGTTTGATGCATAATTAACAATCCCTAATAGGTCCTCCATGTAGCCACGCATCACAGGTGCGAGCAGCTGCACATTTAAATTTAAACAACTGACAGTATCCTAAGTTGGCTCTGTCTAAAACATCATATGGATCTGCAGCCATAGTTTCATTAATACCTTTAATCATGCAATCCATTATCTTGTTGGTTTGATCAAAAGCTGCACAATTACCACACCTAGCAGTCTTTACAGTATCAATATCACTGTTCCATAAATCAGCTTTCTTTTCCCAAAATCCAGGATCAGGTGCATCTGGATTAAGAGGTCCGTAGCCAAATTTATCTATAGTCCAGTTTCTATTTTTTGCATTCTCTTCTATATCAGTGGTCGCAGTAGGACAAGATTCACTTACCTCTGAAACTTTTTTATTGAGAATAATAGTTACTTTAGTTTTCATTCTTTTATTTTAACCACTCCAGTCCCATCTCCAAGGTAACATCGACATGCCTAACAAGTTTAATAATGGTTCGAATGCTAATGCTATCAATGTAAATAATAAAATTTCTATAAATGCTTGTTTCCACAATGGTTGTTTTGACTTCCATTCTTTAAATTTATTTGGTCTTCTTGCACGTTCATATGCTCCTGACTTTTCACCAATAAAATCTGCCCACCATTCATGATCAAGAATATTCTTCAACCAAATCAAAGGTGTCAATAACCATCTAATCCTTCTTCTCATATTCTTTTCTAGTCATCCATTTCTCTTTACCCCATCTCTTAAGATCCTTTTGTTTCTTACCCTTACCTCCCTTATAACCTCCTCCTTGAGCTTTATATTTTTGTGCTACCATCTGTGCTTTTCTAGCTGACCATTGACCAGGCTTACCTCCTTTTGATCCAGCCTTTACCTGATTAAATATTCTTTTCCTTAAAGCAGGTTTAGTGTATTTTGAATCGTCTTGTGCCATTAAAATCTATTCTGTATTGGCTCTTTATTAAGAATAACAGGAGGAATATTATCGGAATATGATCTTGATACCTCTCTCATGTAGTGAGGATTATTCATTTCAAATTTTGGTTCATTACGACCTATATATGAAACTACAAAATTACATTTATCTGCTTTTTCTTTTTTCTGTGGTTGAAAAGGGTCAGCTAATCCTGCTGTTACCATCGAATAGTCATTATACATATTCGAATATTTAACAGGAAAACTTGGATAGTAACCAACTGCAGCCATCCTCATCACATATCAGAATAAATTGATCCTGTTTCATTAAATTTCTGTCTTAATTCAGGACGATTCTGTAATAATTTAAGAAAGTCTGGATGAACTTTTTGTCCTGTTATAGGATCTTCAACTGTAGTATCAGGTATTAAAGGTCTACTTAAAAATTGCCTTACTTTATCAGCTACATTTTGTAATATCCCAGTTTTTTCATTTTGCTCTACTTTCTGAGCTAACTCTTGAGCACCTTGACTTAATTCCCCAGTATCCCCTCTGAACATACCATTCATTTTATTCATCTGCATTTGGTTAGCTGCTAATGATCCTAATGATCCTAATGATCCAATTTTCGAAAACTCATCATCATTTTTAACAAACGGATGTACATTTTTAGCTTCTTCCATTTTTGCTTGAGGTTCATCAAAAATAAACATATCTAAAAAACTTTTTGAATCCTGCATCATATCTATAAATACTGTTTTTCTAATTCTACTATGCTCTAAACCTACCTTCAGCTCCTACAAAAGGATAGCTTTGCATCTTCTCTTCAACACTTCTTAAATCTAGTGGCATATTAATTTTAATTAACTTACCTGAACCTCCAGGATCTTTTATAAATGTTGCATCAGGATTAGTTGTATATGCACCAGCTAATTGAACTGCTTTTAAATATTTATCGGCCTCAGACATAGCAATATTATCCAATCTCATTTCTTCTAGAGCATCTCTATTTCTCTTCTCGATCATATATTTTTCTCTACCCTCCTTAGATCCTACTCCTCTTCCAAATTCTATTAAATCTCTATAAAAAAGTTTTGCGTCGTGGTCCACTTTAATTAATTATCTTTTCTCTATTGTACTTTCTATACATAAAAAAAGACCTAGAGCACCACCTCTAGGTCGAAAATCACTTTACTTTGCACACATACATGTTTCGAGGAACCATGCACTTGCTTAGATTAGCGGTAATAAACCTCTAAAGTCAACCTACTGCTGGTGCAGTTAGAGCGACTGAAGTAGATTCAGCACATGCTAGATCGAGAGGGAAGTTGTGAGC
>CEVU01056495.1_pt1 | contig 10911 bp, 9 predicted proteins | sample 427081 | NCBI WGS metagenome assembly CEVU01 (sample SAMEA2623868, study PRJEB7988) | marine metagenome | biome: marine biome (ENVO:00000447); feature: deep chlorophyll maximum layer (ENVO:xxxxxxxx); material: "saline water (ENVO:00002010), including plankton (ENVO:xxxxxxxx)" | depth 80 m | reverse complement strand
ATCTCTGGATTAACCATATCCCACTTAACTGTACCCATAGCAATTAAATATGGATTATAAACAAATCTTGTATTAGTAACAAGAGGTGCGATTTCATTTCTAACGGTGCCAGGCAGTACTGTACTAATAAGAACCAACATCTGTTCTGGGTTCATATAACTATTAGCTTCTGCAACAACCTCTTTTACTGTATCGTAATTAAAGTCTTTAGGTGGTAAATGATATGTTGGTTCTGAACCATCGTATAGGGGGTCATGTGGCGTTGGTACAGCGACAAAGACAATGTGTCTTCCCCTTACAACATCCTCTATTGATTCTTTCATGGGTATGTGTGTGTCAACTTTAGCTACATCATATGCAACTACATCAAACCCCTTTTCTGCGATTACTTCTCCACATGGTTGTCCTAATTTACCAAATCCAATAAATGCAATCTTGGTCATAACTTATTAATCTCCATAATATCCGTGTAATTATCATTAATTATTTCTAATACTCTTTTTCTATTGTACATCAACCTATCTTCTAACTGACTATACAAGACGGTTAAACTATCTGCATCACCATATGTTCTTTGCAAGGAACAAAGGTCACTCATAGCATTATTTATTCGCCAATATTTGTTCTGCCCTTTGCGGTGTATTTGTGGAAACAAATCTTCAAATGTATCAAACTTATATTCTTTTAATTTATCATACACACCATCATCACCCAAAATTATAAAGGGTCTAAGTCCTATTAACGGTTTAAATGTTTTCTCACTTAAAAACACATTACTATGCATTACACTTTCAGTTACAACAGTACAAAAATGAGAATTCCAATATTGTGGGTCACCCAAAGATATAATATCATTTGCTAGGTGGGTCTCATTTATCTTTTCCCACTCATACGCCTTTTCCATAATATAAGATGGTCTATTTTCTTTTAATACAATAGGATTTTGAAATGTATATTCTTCATGTGGAACTACAGCAGAAACAATGCCATGGTGAAACATACCCACTTCATGTAAAAGATTTAAAAACTCTATTCTGTGTTTATGCGGTTGATGATTCAAACACATAAAGTATTTTTTTATGTTAGGTGTTTCAGTATAACACGAATCAAAGAAGGTGTCAAGGTTTTTATGTATAAAAGACAACCAAAAGTTAAAGTAATGCCCAGTACCAGTATTCCCTATATTAATAACTTCCCAATTATCATTAAGAAACTTATGTGCTTCTCGCGTAGATTCTGTACATGTGGAGTTTTCCCAATCCATGCCAGAATACAATAAAATTCGGGGGGTTTCTCCTGCTTTAAATTGACTCGCATTAAACCATTGTTTTAAGTCTGTTACATTCTCTGGTTTTGAAAACCATGTAGAATTAACCAAGATACAATCATCTGGTTTCTGAGCAATTAGTTCTCTAACAAAAAGTCTTTCAAATTCTGTTATATGCCAACTGCCACTTTCTCTGTCAGCACCCCTTGACCAATACATTACAATATATCAACACTGTGAGATGACAACTGACTCAATACATGAGTGGTGTCTTTCTCAAATTGACTCCTAGAGTTTTTAAATAATTCAAAATTGTGTTTTAGTTTTTCCTTTACGGAATCATACTTTTTAATTTTTTCCTCCCTTGATAATTGATACCACTGTTCCAAGTTTCTTAATATAATTGAGAACCTTTTCTTTGGGTCATATTCTTGGTCATAACTTTCATCAAACATTTCGGGGAATGTTTCATATCCAAGAAACCTCAAATGCCTCAATGTACCCATGTTTCCTACAATCATAAAAGGATGTCGATAAGCAATAGCTTTGAATGTTTTTTCTGTTACAAACAAACTTTCTTTATCTTCACCAAATAATGTTTCAGACACCAAACTAAAAAATGTATCTTTATACATCTGCGATGTTATTAGTCTGTCATCACCATGTACTTCCATTACTGACCTATCAGCGAGAACCATATTTCGGTCTTTCCAGAATCTATAAGTGTATTCTATCTGAACATCATGTGAAAGAAAAGAAATGAAAGGATTATCTTTCCTAGCAGTAAACTGCGTGATGTTCAAATCTCTGAACATCTGTTGTTTCCAAATAGGTTGACCAGTAATAAGTTCTCCGTGTTGATTCAACATATCTTCTCTACCAAGAAAACTTACATACGAATTTTCATTGTTATATCCTATCCTGTGCAATTCAGAAACCAATACTGGTCTATGAGACCTCGGTCTAGCATTTAGGCAAATAAGGTCTTTGGTTTTATCAATTCCGTTTGGAATTCCTACCAATACTTCATCTGGTTTGCATCTTTCATAGGAGTCTTGTACTATAGAGTTTGGTTCTCTACCCAAAAGTTCAGCGTTAAAGTCTTCGTATGGAATTATAACATGGTCAGTAAATCCTCCTGTTAATTGAGAATCACCATATGTGTTTTGATGCATATATTTTGGATTTTGTAATCTGTTTACATAGATGCCTGTTCTTTCTGAATACTCTCTCCAGTAATCTTGATGAAAATAATCATAAGAAATAACTTTTGTAAATTCAAATTGAGTTCTTTCATTACCCTGTCTTGTTCTTAAAAAAGTATCATAGTTCGGAGCTGCCTGTAAATCACCAAATACAAAATAACATATAATGTTTTCTAGTTGGTGTTTTCGCATTTGTTCATGGAACATTTGTAACCATCCTATGTGGTTATATCCCTGTTCAAAATTAAAACCTTCGTGGGGGAACCATAAAACCAAAGCCATTTTTCTTTCTCGCAACCAACATACAACTTCTTGTGGAATATAATCCACGCACGATTCCCATTGGTCTGAAAACACATATTGTGGTTCTAAGAAGTAAAGGTTGTTTTTGTTTTTGTGAACTCCATCTGGTTCAAAGTTTTGAATATCGCCAACTTGGTAAGGCCAATCTACATTCTGGTAATGTGATAGTATCGTAGTTTGATTTTGAAAAACATGGTTTGGCCTAGAAGAACAGTTTGATGATGGCCAAGTAAAAACATCTTCGTGATTTGTTTGTCCTTGTTTTTTATCCCACCACAAATAATGTATTTCTTTTTCAGCGCCCTTTCTTACCAGTTGTTTTTTGAGTACACTGGTATTGATTTTTTTGAGGTCTGCTAATTCTGTTCTAAGACCAGCTACTTCATTCACCAATCGGTCTAAAGTACTGCTTAACTGTCCAAGGTTCTCTTCCAATTCCGCCATCTATCAATATCCTATAAAATTCTGAAAAAGTTTCACTGTAACTTTCATTTCTTATGTTGTCCAATTTTTCTGTAACATGCAAAAATCCCATATCAAGTTTATCATATTGAGCTTCTTGATTCATAAATAATATGATATCATCTATGTCTGGAATATTTATAAGTTTATCTGCAACCTTTTCTTTACACACATCTGGCATATTTCTAATACAATACTGTCTAGGAAAGTGTAAAAGATTAAGGTATATATTTTCTCTACCAAACAAGTCTATAAACTCATCTAGGTAATATACATTATAAAGACTTACCGTATGACATACTTGTACATGCATCCAATCAAGCGATTTAAAGTGGTTATAATTTGACCACGCTTCATCCCATTTTGCTGGGTGTCTCATATATTCAAATTTCTTGAATATTCCGTCAAGACTAAACATCACTTCACAAGACTTGAACTCTTTCCACAAATCAAATATTTTTTGTGGTGGACGAATAGTTCCATTTGTGTTATAATGTAAAGATATGTGTTCCGCGTGTCCCGCCTCGACTGTTCTACGCAATAACTCAAAGTGTTCTTCTATCATAAATGGTTCACCACCAGTGAAGTCCATTTGTTCTACCGTATGCATAATCTCAAAAAGTTCGTCCCACACATTTGGGTTTTTAATAATCCATAGGGGGTCTTTTTTGTTTAATATTCTACCGTATAGTTTTTTCTCATCTGTTTGCCATTTTGAACTGTTTATACTACCACATGTTCTGCATTTTAAATTACATAGAGTACCAAACTTTAAGTCAAGATATTTTGGAGGGTCAGTTGCAATAAAATTTTGTTGTTCTTTTATTTCTTTTAGTTGTCTTTCAAATCGTTTATTGTCTTGAAGTCTTTTAGATTGATATCCAGCATCTTCACCTTCCCAACACATAGCACAACCTTTTGGTTTCTTTCCATCAAGGAATTCTTTTCTTAGGTTTGTGTAAGAGTCCCCATTCCAAACATCAAGAAAGTTTTCTTCTTTCAAGTTGCCCATCGGGTCTCCTTTATATAAACAACATGGATTAGCAGTTCCATCCGTGGTAAACTCTGTATGAACCCAAGGCAATACACATATTTTATCAGTCATGTAAATACCCCAAAAATTTAGTTTCATAGTCATCATCGTGTCTGCTATAAGGAAACTTATGGTCAAGGTGTTCTTCTTTATCTATCACAATTATCCTATCAATATCATCATACTTACCAGATATTTCTTCTTGCACAAAATCCAAATCAACACCCACAACTGTGCCCAATTTAGCATACCCATATCTACCTTTTTTATCTTCTGGGTCTAATCCTTGTTCTCTTAACCAGTTATCAAACCCCTCTACCCAATCTTCGTGTTGGTCTGTTGAAAATTTTATCAACATATCACCAGAAAGGTATTTGATAGGTTCTACATGTTCGTCTTCTAACTCCTCATCTTCTTCTGCATAAGCCTCTATGTGCGTTTTACCAATCTGAGGATATCCAAGTAACACATCACCAAACTTAGTATACTTAGTAAACAAATCGTCAAAAGATTCTGGTAACACAGGCAATTTCTTTGGCGCTCTTTGCCAAGAAACATTAACATGCATATTAAAGTCTGCCTGTTCATCATTTTGTAATGTAGTGTGGAGTTCGTGAACTTCTAAATTTAATCTACAAATACTAGCCTGAACATCTGGTGGTGCAACATATAAATGGGCAGTAGTTTTATCTGCTGGGCCCGACAACAATGGAAAATAATTATGGACAACATTCATTCTTTCATTATCGTTACCATCTGCAAAATCTTCTATTGATAACCGTTCAGATATGTTTGGATTTTTTGTTAAAGGTTGATTAATTACATTTGTCTGGTCTGCCTTTACAAAGTCTTGCCACCGAGACCATTGTTCAGCAATAAAATCAAACTTTGATATGTGGTCTAAAGTAGAATTTACTTTTTTAATCATTTCTTCTGTATCCAAAATACTTTCTCCCATGAATACATGTTCTTTTCTTAAAAAGGCATTAGTTTTTAGTTCGTGTTTAAATCTCTGATACCATAACTGAACGGCATCATTATTATCTAATTTAATTTTTATGTTTAATGGTGACACATTATCATCTCTACTGTTTCTCAACCTTAATGTAATCACCGCATCCTTACAATGACCCACACCTGTCTTGAAAACTCTGTCTTCTTTTCGAGGTCTATCATTTTCTTTAAACGGCATCGTATAAATCCTCAAGTTCTGGAAATGTTTCTGAAAAACTTTCTTTTCTTATTTCGTCTAGTTGTTCCATTTTATATTTAAATAGTTTTCTTAATCCTAATGGTTTTCTTGGATAATGATTACCAGATGAAGATGTATTTGGGTCTAATTCGGATGAAACATGATTTCGTAAAGCCTCAAAGTTTTGTTTTATTGCCCACGCATTTTTATCTGAAAGAAAATCAATATGAGTGTTATATAATTCAACAAGTTTTTGTTTATGATGGTCTGGTAATATTCTAGTATCAAGCCAAGGCGGTTCTGTTACGATATTAACATTAAAAGAGTTATAACTGTCAATATACCCACCGTCTACAAGCGCGTGATGGAATGGTACTACATGATATGCATTTTGAATACTAATAGTAGAACTAACATAAAAGTTTACATGAGAACATGTTTCTTTCATCCTGTTTCTGTTTTGTTTAAACTGTTCCCAGTTAAATCCACTACGAATAAATTCACCTTGTTCTTGCATCCCATCTATACTAGCACCAACCTCTACATTTTTAAATTTTGGCCAGAATTCTAGTACATGCAAATCTTTATATCTCATTTCACTGAAGTTTGTATTATATCTTAACAAGACATCGTGTTTCCCCATCGCATCTAGTTTTTTTAATATGCGATAGTGTTCTTCCATTATAAGAGGTTCACCACCAGCAAAATATATTTCCTCTACAGATTCAAAGTGTGGTTCTATCTGTTCCCACAAATCAAATTTATTTCCTTTTGGTATATCGTCTGGCAATGTTGGTTTACCAGTTTCTATAACAGAAATCTTTTTTACATCTGTGTACCAACCAGTACTCAATTGAGGGCCACAACTACGACATTTAAAATTACAGATATTAGAAAACCTAAAGTCCCAGTATGGCAGTTTCATTTCTTCCACTGTACCATCTTCTTTAGTATCATCAATCATGTGTTCGTATTCCGTCCAACTTTTATTTGCTCTATGTCTCATTGACATACCGCCTTGGTCTTCCTGTAACCAACACCTAGAACATGCATCGTGTCTTTCTTCGTTTATCATCTTGACACGAATTTCTTTCATTAAGTCACTGTTATATACCTCTTCTAAAGTATTATCGTTTAAGTTTCCTGCTTTGTAATTCATGGGAGTAACACAACAAGGATATACTGTTCCATTAGGCCATGTGTGTAGATGAACCCACGGCAACATACATAGATTTTTCTTATCACTCATAATCTTTAATTAACTCATAAAATTCTGGAAAGGTTTTCTTAAATGATGTTTTCTTTGTGACATCCATCGCACCAGTTTTTTGGAAGAAAGACTTCATCAAATCTAAATCAGTATATGATATACCTTCTATATTAAAGTAGTTCTTAACTACATCATATCCTTCACATCCAGACAATTTATCTAAAATCTTTTGTTGTATAACTTGTGGTAAAATCAATGGGTCATATTGAGCTGGGTCTTTTACAAAGTTATGACTTATATGTTCACCATCAAAATACTCATAGAATTCTGGTATATAGAAGATGTTGTATGTGGATACAGTTTGAAGTATGTTATAATCTAGGTTGTCATTCTTACCTGTAATATCCTTCATCCAATCAACAAACTCCAGTACCTTAGACCACGCGGTGTAGGTTCTAATATACTCATTCCTCTCACCAACACAATCAATGGACAACATAAACTGTACCTTTTTAAATTCCTTCCATATGTCCTCATATGTGTGATTGATAATGGTACAGTTGGTAGAGTAAACTATTTCTACATTCTTTGATATCCCTCTATCAACTAAAGTCTGCAAGAAATTAAAATGTTTGTCTATAAGAAACGGTTCACCACCATTGATATACAACAATTTCAGTTCGTTGCATCTATCAATAAGTTTTTCCCAGAACTCTTCTTCTAATGGCCAGTTAAAACTGCTTTTTCGCGTAAACTCTGGAAGCGCTCTTCTTTCTGGATATATGTTGTCCCAATCCTTTAACCACCTAGAAGACGAGTAAGGATTGCAAGTCCGGCACTGAACATTACAATGGTTGCCAAGACGCAATTCCACAAATTCATAGTTGACCTCCTTTAAAGTTCCATCATCATTTGTTATCTCTTTTGCCTGTTTCAAAGTCATAGGCAAACGGCGACTTTCATAATATCGTTTACTTTTGTTACCTACACTTTCTGCTTCCCAACACTTACTACATTCAACTGGTTTTTCACCATTCAACATTTGTAGTCTAACTTTACTGAAACTATCGGAATTGGTAATCTCAGAAAAATCACTTACATCCTGTAATGTCAAAAACTTTCTAAACGATTTATTATTCGTTTCATTAAATGCTTGTGACTGTCCCTCTTCTTGATTTGACTCACAACATAGAGTACATATCCCATGAGGATGGGTTGCAAGATGGTTCCAAGGTAAAGGACAAAATGATTCGCTCATATTTTATTCCACCAATCCACGGCATCACCGTGAAGTGTATCAACAAACTTCAATTTGGTATTTCTTAGATTATCAAGATATTCTTGAAACTCTTTTCCGCGTTTCAATCCGTTTTTATATGTTTTAGGCCATTGTTCATCAAATGACTCTCTATTTATTAGATTATTCAGCGAATCCTTATAAACTTTTGTTTTTGGAGTCAGTTTGTCACTAAGATGTTGCATTAATGAATCAACTTGGGGTAAAAGTACATTTTTTGGAACACAAAACGGTGACATGACAACACTAGGGTCAAATGCATATGTAAATTTGAAGTATGATTTTATATCAAGTGAATGTGCTACATCAATCAATTTATTAAGATGAAATAAGCCTGGCGTTGTTAGTGTAACATCAAATACCATCGCATCATCCCCAAATTGGTCTATCAAAAACATACCAGACTTGAAGTTTTCTATCCACTCACTCCATACTAGTCCATCTCTGATATATTCACCTACTTCATACGCACCATCAATACTGGCACATATATTAACATTCTTAAAATGTGGTAACATGTCCCATAAATTATAATCTTTATATTTTACTCTACTTAAATTTGTATTATAACGGATAGTAACATTTTTCGCGTGTCCATTATCTACCAATTGTTGCATGACAGTCCAATGTCTTTCCCACATCAATGGTTCGCCACCAACCCAGTATATTTCTTCTATGGTTTTATCATCAACTGCTTTTTGTAATTCTTCTTCTAAAACTTCTTCTTGAAAGTTCGATATTTTCTTTCTAGTAGTGGGTTCCATCCAAGGGTCTTGTTTTACATCAATAAGATTATGTTTTTTCTTTTCTGCTTCCCAACTAGAGGATAATTGTTCCCCACACATCCGACATTTAAAGTTACATAGATTTGAAATACGATAATCATACGAGACTGGCATCTTATCGTAATGCCCGTCTTCTCGCGTAGTCGCTATAATGTCATCTACTTTGTGGGGGAACAATGTTTCGGTAAAATATTGACGATATGTGTGTAGGTTTAAAACTTGGTCATTACATACTTGACATTGTTTTAATTTTTCTCCCGCTAACATCCTCTTACGGATATCTTTCATATAATCACTATTCCAATGTTCTTTTAATGATTGTGGTTCAAACTTACCCTTTGCAGTACCACTATCTAAATACTGTTTTTGAAATGATGCCTCTTCTCTGCTAGCACAACACAACCTCCGTTCTCCTTGTGGGGAGACATAGGTATGTGTCCACGGTGCTGTACAAAGGTAAGGTCTATCTTTCATTACGAATTTCGGTTGCAGAAATATTTTCTACATTTTCTCCAAATAACTCCTTTTCTATTTTGTATCCAACATCGCGGCCATATGTAATATGCGTTATATTAGGAACTCCCATAACTTCATAATCTTCACCATAAATAAATCCAGATTGATTAAGTGCAATAGCAATCATACTTCTTCTGTCTTCGATGCTGTATGGATTATCTTCATCAATAGTCGTATTTCTGAGCAAGATTATGACTTGACCAGTTTTGGAAATTGCTCGTTTAAATAACTCTGTATGCCCTTTATGCCATGGTTGAAACCTTCCAAGGAGCTGCGTAGTTGGTTTAGTTCTATCCATTCTTTTACCTCAATATCACACGATAGTGGTTGTTCAAATAATTTATTTGTGTCATCGTATCTACCTTCATGTATCGTGTTCATAAAGATAGTAAAATGCGGTCTGACAATCTCTCTTAAATATTCAGTGGGGCAAACAAAATCTAATATACCCCATTGGTTACCCATTCTGGTTGCTTGTTTATTTCTTCCAGAATAACTAAAATCCCAATCATTCATGCGTTCCCTATAAGTATCACCATTGTGATGGGGTAGTAAAAAGTGATATGATAGTTCTCTAGCAAGAGTGGTTTTACCAGAGCCAGGCAGTCCAAATATTAATATCTTCATTTATCGTAGTCCCCCAATGCTTCATCAATATTTTTATTATCTGGTTTTAATACCCAACCTTCTTCTTCTGCAATTTTTTTCAAGTCTGGGTCATCCGCGTACTGTTCTGTACTATCACCACTTGGCATAACTGTTATTTGTTTAGTTTCGGTGTCTGGAATAGTGTCTACCCAATCAGTAAGAATTTCTGGAAATACAGATAAACTTTTATCTCTTCTTACATCATACTGATTATAGAAAGTTTTGAAGTCTCTCCACAATGTCATCTTATCACTAGTCCTTCTATGTGGCGCGTCAACGATTACAAGATAGTCTATCAACCTTTCAACACTTGCTTTCTCAAAGTCATGCCAATATGGTCTATCTTTGTTTTCTTCATACCAACTAGATAACTTTTCTCTAAGATAGTCTTTGATGTGGTCTGGTAGTGCAAGGGGACTTTGGAAACTAGGGAATCGTAATAAGTTAACACTAAACACAGGCGTTTTACTTTTTGTCAATTCTTTTAATTTAAACACATCATCTAGGAAGTCTGTTATACTAAACAAACACAGACTATTAATAGTCATCATTATATTGATGCCTTCGTAGTTGCCTTCTTTAATAAATCGTGTTATATTACTAGTCCATAGTTCATAGTCAAGTCCGTCCCTTATATACTCCGCCTGTTTCCCTGTTGCCTCACAACTAGTATAAAGGTGGAACTTCTTGACACCCTTTGACTTCTCTATCAGTCTATCAACAATACTTTTCTTCGCAATAAGATTAGAGTTTACTGCAAATCTCATATCGGATGGGTTCTGTTCAAACCAATCAAACAGTTTCCATACTTGGTCAGACATCAATGGTTCACCACCTGTAACCCTCAACTCTTCAAGACTCTTTGAGAGTCCATCTTCCCACCAATCCCAGAATGCTGTTACATATGGATTTTCTTCTTTCTTTCCATATGGGTCTGCCCATGAACCATCATGTTGAAAAGCAGCTGCACCATCTGATACCATATTTTGATAC
>CEVU01005378.1_pt1 | contig 10912 bp, 9 predicted proteins | sample 427081 | NCBI WGS metagenome assembly CEVU01 (sample SAMEA2623868, study PRJEB7988) | marine metagenome | biome: marine biome (ENVO:00000447); feature: deep chlorophyll maximum layer (ENVO:xxxxxxxx); material: "saline water (ENVO:00002010), including plankton (ENVO:xxxxxxxx)" | depth 80 m | reverse complement strand
TATTTGAACTAGCACTTGTGTAGCTAGAAGAACTTACACTATTAGAAGCGGTTCTTATTGTTCCGGCTACAACATCTAAAGCAGAGATTCTAACAGAACTTCTACGTTCATCGTCAGGTTTACTTTCGTCTTCTTCTGCAAATAATTCTTCTATGACTTCGCTTTCTTCGTGTACTTCCTCTTCACGGGTTTCTTCTTCGGCAAGAAGTTCTTCACGACTTTCTGTAATCTCGAAGACTTCATCATCTTCTTGAATTTCGTCCATCGTTTCTTCAAACCACTCTTCCAACTCTTCCAAAGTTTCAAAGCTTTCCCTTTCCATTTCTTCATGTATAATTTCATTTTCTATTTCCTCTCTTATTATTAATTCATTTACAAATAGTAATTCATCTACAGGAAACAAGTCGTATGTGACAACTTCATGATGTTCCTGTTCCATATCCCACACATCCATTAGAGGTTCTATGTCTACATAGTCTTCGTGACGAGTAGTATCCCACTCAATCATTCCATCTTCGTTAAATTGTAGTTCGTCACCGAACCATTCATCTACTTGTTCTTGTCCAAATTCTTCTACATCTATAGCATACCACTCTTCGTCTGTCATTTCCATTCCTAAGTAAGGGTCTTCTTCATAACCCCCTCCGTCATGATGGTGTTCTTCTTCATATCCATAGTCTACGTTACTATCATCAAAAAAAGCTACAGAAGATTCTTGTGTATAACCTGCACAGAACGGAGCATACTGAGGGTCTTCATCACACTGCTGATCATCATAAGCTTCCCAATATAACGGACATGCCATATCATGTAAAGCATCTAATCCACATTGTTGAGTTAAGTAAGCTGCTGCATATCCTGCACAACTTGCATCATTTAATGGATCACTACAATCTGCACCATTACCTGAACCTACTCCATATAAACTACCACCATTTTCTAATGAGGTATTACTAGCTGTACTATTCCAGTTTGTATTAACACATGTACCTGCAACATTAGTTGTACCTGTACTGCATTCATCATGAAAAAGGTACTGGTAGTACTGTGAGGTGCTTCCCTGCTCACCAATTAAAACATCATGATTTATAATATCTAATGCACCATATCTAAATTCAAACGTATTGTTGGTCCAGAGTATAACTTCAAAGCTATTATCAGATGCTCTGTTATATTCTCTCATATCATACCAACCAAATACTGCTTTATCATTAAAGTTTTTGGCAAGCATTTTAGATTGATTGTCTCTTATCAAGTCTGTCCAAAAGACAAACATAGTATTTGTGTATTGCGGTAAAGGATCAGGTGTATAATCACCACAATAGTTATTGTAATTTATGTTACCTGTACCTAAACCAAAATGCAGACAACCATTAGTTGCCATACGTGCTGAGTCGTAAGCAGTACCATAAAATGTAAATGAATTGTCTAGGTTAAATGCTGCAGATAACTGATCGTCACTGGCATTTAGACTTGTTGTTCCTGTTTGATTTGTTAAGTCAATCAAAGACTGATTGCCTTCGTAAATATATGTAGCTGTTAAGTTTAAAGAAATAAATAATAATGTAATACTAAGTGTAATTGCACCAAAGAGTTCTAAAAGTTGCTGACCAACACTTTTAATTTGAGGCATAGAACTCTTTTTTACAGGTTCTTCCTGATTTCTTTTTACCCTTTTCATTTCTTGTAGTTTTACAATGTTTAATATATTTGTCTTTTAACTTATCGTAGTCTGGTCTATCTTGTTTATTTTCTTTCCATGCTTTAGAAGCTTCTTTACCTATCTTACCTTGATAAGGACACGGAGTACCTGCCATTTCCATAGCACTAAAAACTCTTTCATCTTGACACAGTATAGATACCGAAGCTACCTTCATACCTGTGTCGTATAAGTATTTGGAAAGTTTAAGTCGCTCGCAGTTCTCATCAGTAACTGTGCCTCCAGTAGAAAATCCAAATACCTGCCCTTGATATGCTCCTGATCTCCCCACTGTACAGAGGTCTTGAGAATAAGACATAATACTAGGAGCAATAGCAGATGCCGGAGGTGCTTTAGTTTTAACATTTTGATTTATAGTCTGGGTAGAATTTGATTCATTAATATTTCTGTTAGTATTATCAGATACGGAATTATTGTTATTGGTATTATTATTCGTGTTATCAGTTGTGACATTGGACTCGGAAGTAGATTGATTTACATTTGTATTATTATTTGTATTTGTAGAAACTGACGTATTGTTATTTGTATTTACACTAGTACTGGTATTATTTACTGTTTGATTTACTGTAGAATTATTTGTACTAGTAGATGTATTAACATTTGTATTTGAATTTGTATTATCAGATGTAGAATTAGATGTATTTGTATTTACATTTGTATTCTCATTTGTATTACTATTTGTATTTGTGTTAGTATTTACATTAGTATTGTTATTCGTATTAGTATTTGTATTAGTATTATTATTTGTATTAGTATTTGTATTCGTATTAGTATTATTATTTGTATTAGTATTTGTAGTTGTCGTAGTATTAGTTGTATCTAAACTATTCTGTTCACAATACTGTGAGCCTGCTGTACAATCACCTGTTTGATCTGCATATCCTAAACTTGTGAATAAACTAGCCAGTAAAACAAGTAGTGCCTTCTTATGCATTACTGACCTCCTTTAGCAAAGTCACCTTTACCTTTAGCAGAGTTTGTATAAAGACCAAACCAAGCAGCACCTGCTCCAACAACGATAGATATTAATCCTGATTGTTCAAATGTCGGTTCAGGTAAAGCCATAAACCAAAAGGTTGTATAGTATAGTAAATACATATACACACCTAAGAAAGCTCTAGGAATAATTCTCCAACTATCTATAGCTTCCGCTACAAATATAAACTTTTGAAATGGATTACGATTATACTCGTCTTCCAGTTCTCTTATTCTATCTTTTAATTCAGACTTTTCTTGAAGTAAAGCCATGAATTTATTAAGGTCAATCTCAACCTCATTTCTATCCATGTCTCCACCGAATCTACCTGAAGGATGATATTCATCTCCCATTTATACTCTCCAATTTTTAGGTGCAATTTCCCTGTGAAGCTAACAATAGCATTCTTTTAGGGTTCTTCTTAAGTTTTAGTAGTGGTTAGAAGAAGTAGTAGTATCCCGAAACTACTAGATATATCCAACCAACAATACATATAACGCAGACACTATCGGTCACTGCTTTCAGTTGATTTACACTCCTGTTTATGTTCGTTCCATCTAAGGAACTTTCTGGTTTCTAAATCCCAAAACAATCCTTTGTAACAATTATCTTGAGAGTCTTCTTCGTCTTCGCCTGCACCGAACCAATTCCATCGTCCGTCTGCGATTACGTCTTTTAATTTCTGTTTCATTTATTTTTATTCTTCTTTCTTAGGCTCGTCTAGTTCTCTATAATATCTGACAATACCTAAAACCTCTTTAATATATCTTGTAATATCTGCCATGTCCATACTTAAATGCTGATACTCTGTAGCTGATAAAGTATAAAATGCTCTTTCAGGAGCTTCTCCCTTTTCTAAATTATCTAAGTATTGCTCCATCCTATCAGGAGTTAATATCTCCCAATCGACAGGATCAAGCTGTACTTCCATTGGTAATGGTGGATGATACATTGGAGGTCTTTCAGCAATCGTTTTAACTTGTACAGGTTTTACGCTTGACTGCATTAAAGAGCACCCTGAAAAAATTAGTATGCAACTAATTATTAGTACTAGATTTTTCATCAAATTGATCCGGGTCTGTTAATTTTTCTAAAGTTTCTAAAACTCTTTTAGAACCTCTGTTAATTCTATTCTGTAAGTCTTCAGGATTTGCTAATGCTGACTGATCTAAATCTAAATTAGAAAAAGTCTTTCTTAATTTATTTACATCACGCATCGCTGCTTGCTTTTCTTTTTCTAAAGAAACTAACTGTGTCTGAACTTTTTGTTGATTGTCTAAATAATTTTCTATAGCTTCGTTTTGTTCAGCTACTTTAGTTTCTAAAATAATTTGATTAGCTTTTAATGTAGCTATTTGATCTTGTAAGTAATCTATATAATAAAACGAACCGGCTGCGGTAGCAATTAAAAGCCCACCGAGTATTAAGGAAAGTTTCGCACCCATTTTTAAATATCTTCGTCTTTATAAATTACTGTCATTAAGTCTTCAAACATGTTTCTAAAATCGTCTAAGCTCATGAAAGGCATATCTTGTTTTACTTGGTGCATACAGTATTGTCTGTAGCATCCTTCAAGTTGATCTTCTAAATATAATATCATTATAGGGTTGTTATTTAAGTTTGTCAATAGCTAGAACAAAATCTTCTACTCTAACTGGAGTTTGTTCTTTCCATTTAGATTGTCCGTTCCTACCAGAGCCTGTTGAGACTTGACGGATTGCCTCATCATAATCTTTACTAGCCAAGGCTCTATAGGCTGACGGAAATTTATTCATCCATCTAGTGCCTAGTTGAAAGTTTACTGAGCCTAGTGCAATTATAAAGTCTGTATCATCTATACGTAAGTCTTGCATCTGTTGAGCAGCAGCATCCCATGCCATCGCAGCATCTTGTCTAAGCCATTCATCTCTTTGCTCCTGCGAAACTCTATCACCTACTTGGTAGAATTGACGTTCTCTTTCTGTCAATAGATGTCCAACACCACAGGTAGGTTTGCCTAGTGTATCAAGGTATACGCATTCTTCGTTACCTTCTCTGTGTTCTAAGTGTTCTAGGAAGTGGTTGTATTTCATCGTTTATATATTGCAGTGTAAGGTTCTCCTGTAAAAGGATTAACTCTTTCTTCTGGCTCATCTTTTGTGTAAGGTACATCTACTTCTAGACCTTCTGCGTATCCTTCCCTATCATCTTTATTTTCTTTTGGAGTATCTTCAAGACCAAAAATATGATAGTTTAAATCTCTTCCAAATGGTACAACTTTAAGCGTATCAACTCCTACTCCTTCCCAATCTCCTTGTTCTATATTAGAAGGTATTTCTGTTGAAAATAATTGGAATATATCAGTCATTAAACTAAGTGTAGGTATACCGCCTGTAATTGGATCATTAGCTCCCGGACCACTCATAGCACCTAGTAATTTATCTATGTAAAAAGGTAAAACATTACCTGATAATTTAGCTCCTTCCGCAAGCCATCTTAAACTAAACATGTCTTCTTGATTTTCAGGTTCATCATAGTAATCTGTAGGACTGAGAGTTTTTTGTAAATCTCTAACACCACCATATAAGACTAAACCACCTAACATTCTTACTGCAAGTTTACCATCTCCATCTTCAATACGACTAACCAAAGAATTTGTCTGTGTTGTTTTAGCTTGTGCCCATGATAAGAATTGCCCTAGTGCCCTAACTTTCGGATCATGCGATTGAGCAAATAAATGTCTATTACCTACTGTAGGTATTAAGGCATCTCTTTCCATTGCATTAAAACCTGCTTTATGTAAAATTTTTTTAGTTTCAGGATTATCAAAGTAAGCTTCTTTAACACCTTTAAATTTAGATATTTTAGCAAGGTCGTCTACATCTAATCCTAGTTGTTCTAATTCTTTTGTATTAAGTTTTCCACCTTTAGAAGATTGTATTGCTAATGCATATGCTCTATTAACTCCTGAATCGTAAGCTGCTTCCCTTGCAAATTCTGTTAATTTTTTAAGACCTACAAATTTAAAGAACTTATCGTTAAACCACGCTGCTCTCATGGCAACTCTTTCCGAAGGATGAGGATTATATCCTAACTGTTTTACATCAGCTTCTATTTGATTATTATATTTAATACCTACTGCTTTTTCAGAAAACCTTTCACCATTACTAATCATCTGCCTATATGACTGTAAGGTTGCTCTTGTTCCACTATTTTGAAAAGGCTGTATTAAATCTCCTGTACTAGGTATAACTACACGAGTCAACATAGTACTGTTAGCTAACGCTGTAAATACAGAAGCTATTGCAGTTCCTGTAGTTCCCCACCTACGATCCGCTTGATATAATCCAAAGTAAGCATCAACGCTGTTTGCAATTTGATCTAATTCTTCTAACTCTAGTTTAGTTTTACTTCTTCCTTGTCGTTCAGGATTATACTTTTCATGTATTTGTTTACGTATAGTTTTTAAAAGCTCTCCTTTTGGACCAAAGGTTCTAGCAAACTCCATACTTGGAACTGTATTTTCTATTAACGTCTGTAAAGTTTGACGAGGATCATTTACTATAAAGTCTTGTAATATTTTTCTCGCCTCTTGATCTACGATTACCCTATCTTTTTCAAAGTTTTTTAGTAATGGAATAACAACATCTCCATTTCTTTTACTAGTTATGTAACCTCCATCAAATCTAGAACTACCTGCTTTTTGTCCAGTTAATCCTAAAATTACATCATTAACTTCAATATCAAACGCATCAGGATTATTACGTTTATCATTAAACGCTTTTATTTTAGATGCAATTTCTTTTTCATCTGTTGTTTTAAATGTTTGAACTGCCCAAGCTTTTCTAGCTAGAGTTAAAAATTGTTGTTTACTTTCTTCACTAGCATATATTTTTTCTAAATCCCAAATTTGTGTAAGACCATATCGTTCTAATAATTTATAATCAATACCAACATCTTGCACCATTTGACCAAAACCATCTGTAAAGTCTTCTATATTCTTTGATGCTTGTTGAATGTTTACTAAATCTTCAGGAGAATATTTTGTAGATAAACTATCTAAAGATATAAAACCATTTCTAACTTTACCTATATCTTCTAACATTTCTTCAGGTATATCTGGAAGAACTCTTGTAGATATAAATGTTTTTAATTCACTTGTTATACTTCTAGACCTAGACTCTACTCCCATACTTAGTTTAGTTCCTGCAGTACCTCCTTGTGATTTATACATTAACTTACCAAATAATTCTGTACCTCCTCCAAAAGCATCTAACCTTGCAGCATGTGTTCCGGCACTTAAAACCTTAACAGCAGTATTCATTGTCATTCTAGATTGATTATCTAAAACACTTTGTAATCCTTCTTTTTGTGCCTTAGTCATAAACTCGTATCTATCAATATATCTACCATATATTCCTAAAGTAAGACCTGCTCCTATAAGTGAATACATTAAAGCATCATCTTCTTTATCACCAAACCATGTACCTGCAATAGCTCCTCCTGCTGCACCAAATAAAGGTCGGGTAGTTTCATACATTAATTTACGCATGATACCATCATCCCAATTAACTCTTTTAGCTGTTTTAGCGATAGCCTTAACATCACTAGTGACTTGGGCACTTACTAACTTTACTAACTCTTCAGGGCTACCACTAAGAATTTTCCTAGCTTCTAATGTTTCCTCTGCTCTTTTTTTAGCAAAATTACGTAAGCCTTTTTTAGTTGTAGGTAGTCCAAGTTCTTTTAATTTTGCAGGACCTAATTTTAATTTAGCTTGTCGTTGTTTATTAGAGTTTATACCTAACTTTTTATTCCTATCAATAACTCGTACAGCTTCTAAAACTTTTCTTTGTAAAGTAGGATCAAAGTCTAATGAGATTAATTGTTTGTCTAAATTTACAAACGCATTAGCACCCTCTTCTTCTATAATGTCAGCCGCCTCACGACTTATTTTCACCTCTGGCTCATCAACTACTTTTGTATTTGGATTAACAGTATCCTCAATATTCTTTTTTGTAAATCTTCTAGCAATAACATCTGAACCAAAAGCAGTACCTCCCCCTAAAACTGTAGCTAAAATTATACTAGTAGGATCAACTTGCCCATATAAAGTTTTTTCTCTTAAAGCTACATCTCCTGCTGCAACTCCTGCACCTGTAGCTGTTGTAGCAATCTTACCTGCTTTAGCAATTTTTGTCCAAGGTATCAACCACGTTACGGGATCAGCAAATGCTTGCGATATTCTTCCTGATATAACAGCAGCATCTTCAGGTCTATTTCTAAACTCAGGGTACTCTTCAAATAATTTTTCTTGTCTTTCTTTTTCTACTTCTTTTAAAGAATCTGAAAAACTTTTATTTTTTGATGTAAGTGAACGTATTCCTGCTACGCCATTTTGCCAAAGATTACCAAGAATAGTTTGCTCTTGAGCTAATCCATAGTCAAACTTACGACCAAACGAAGGTTCGGCTGCATATTGTGTAGTAGGGGAGTCTTCAAATAAAAAAGAAATAGAAGGGTCTGTAGTTGTTCTACTCAGAGGAGATACAATTTCTTGTGAATTAAATAAAAAGTCAATAGAAGGATCAACTTTTTTATTTTGTTCTTCCTTTTGTTCTTCCTCTTCTTTTTCTTCTTCAAAGAGAAATGATAAATCGTTTTCCATAATTTATTGTTTTGGTGCTAACGAATCAACCGTATTTTGTGATAACCATTCTTTAATTTCTGAACGAGACATTTTTTCTAAATTAAACTCATTTAAAGCTTTACCAACTGAGCTTCTAGGACTTGGCTTACGATTTTTACTTAGTACTCCGTCTGCATATCTTTCTAAAGTTTTTAATTGCTGCCTAACTTGCTGCCTTTTGAAAATATTACTTCTACTAAATGCTCTTTCTCCTCCCGTAGTAGCATAGTCTTCTAACTCATCTGAACTCATAGAAGATACGTCTACTGTATTATTAGATGATCTAGAATCGTTTGATACATTTCTATAATCTCCTAAAAATACAGGGTTTCCTTGTTCTAATTCTTCTTGTATATTAGAAGGAGAATAAGCAGTTTTTATAAATTCTAAATCATCAAGTTGATCATCAATAGTTCTATTATCACTTACATCTTCATTACCAACCTCATCAACTATAGGAGTTGGGGGAGCATTTAAAAGTTCAGAAGGAACATCAAATTCTGTCTTATATAATTCTTCAACTTTATTAACATATGCTCTTCTTTCAGAATAATCTGAATCTATAAATCTTTGAGATTCGATTAATTTATTTATAACTACAGTACCTTTAGATTTAAGAGTATCATCTGTATCGCCATCTTCAGGAGCTAAATTATCAAAAGGTACGCTTCTTGGAGTAACCATATTATATATAGCAACATCATCTCTAATACCTCTACCGGCAAATGAAACTCCATTTAATTGTTCTGATGTAGCTAATGATACAATGTCGCTAGTATTAGTCAGATAAGTAACAGTACCATCTTGATTAATTCTACCATAATCATTTATAGCTTTCATACTTTCTAATATACCAGTAGCTAAAGCACCTCTTTGTTTATCTGTCATAATATCAACAGCTTGATAATTAGGATGATCAGGATTTTTTCTAATATTAGACACAGCTCCTGCAGCTATGTTTTTAAAATCTTCTTCATTACTATCAAACGCTTTAATTCTAGGAAGAACTAAATCGTGTGTATACATTTCAGATTTTAAATCTGGAAATTGTTGGGGATTTTCAAAAATATAATTTTGTATTTGCCTTTTAGTAGCATCCACCATACCTTCCATTTTTCTGATTTTACTTTCTGCTTGATTATAAAGCATCTCTGCACCTTGTTTGGTTGAACCATATAATTGAATAGTGCTTACAACTTTGTTACTTCCGGGGAATCTAAAACCAGTAATTTTTGTATCATTACCAACTTTAGTTTTAATACCAATAGCAGTCACTTCTTGACCTAAACCATTTTTAACAGTAGTTTGATACTCTTCTGTACTTGTAACAGGATCAGGTGTTCTAAGTAATCTAGCTTTATCTTCCTCAGTTAAGTTATCAGGTGATCCTTTAACACCTTTTCTTTCCGCTAACCTATCTGCATAAGAAGCTCTTCTAGTTGATATTTCTGTTTCTAATGCAGCACGAGAATCCTCTCTAATTCCTGTTTTTGTTAGTATTGTATCTAATAGACCTGAAGGAACTCTTTTATTTTTTAAAGCTTGTAAGTCAGCAGTATATTCTTCGACAGTTTCAAAAGGCATTGTAATTTTATTATTTTTATAATTATCATAATATTGATTAGTAATTCTTTTTAAATCTTTATCGTAATCTTTTTTAATTTGATCATCTACAGGTATTGTTTCTCCATACATAGCTGTAAGGTCATTATTAGCTAACATTCTCGCATAACCATATACAGCAGTTGGACCCATTTCTTCATATTTTCTCCATTCAGATTGATCGTCATATATTTTTTGAAGCTTATTAAACTCTGCCCTCTCTCTAATAATATCTTGGTCAAATCCTGCATTACGCTCTGCTATATTACGTTCATACCTATTTTTTATAAGCTCATCTACACCTCCAAGAACTTGAAAAGCATAATTAATTCTACTATCTTTACGTGCTTCTTTTGCAAACTTTTCGTCTTGTGCAATTTTACGTTCTAATAAAGATTGTCCGTACTCTACAGAGGTTTGATTAGTTGGGTCTATTTTATCTACCATGTTATGTTCTCTCTAATAAACTATTATTACTTTCTTCTTTTTTACGTGCCAATAAACTTACGACTTCTTGAGGTGGTTCAAAGTCTTCTATAACTTCTAATGCTTCTTCTGGTACAGATTCTTTAGTAATTTGAGAAGGTTTTAAATTTTTAAATTTAAGTTCTTGCCTCATAGTAGAGTTCATATTTTTTAAATTAGTCAAAGACTGTCTTTCTGTTTCTTCTTCATCTTCTTCATAAGATTCAAATGTATCACCTTCATACAAAAGATAATCAATACCACATTGTTCCGCAATAGATGCAAGAATATACATTGTTGGTTCTATAAGTAACATCATCAAATCTGGATTCCATTGCCCGTCTTCAAAACCTGATTGAAGAATCATAGCAGCTAAGTTACCAACAGGCATACCATCTGCTAATGTCAATGCAATCATCTTATAAGTTTCTTTTTCATAGGAGTCAGCGACAATAGACATTACTGCAGTTTCAATATCCGT
>CEVU01050162.1_pt1 | contig 10940 bp, 7 predicted proteins | sample 427081 | NCBI WGS metagenome assembly CEVU01 (sample SAMEA2623868, study PRJEB7988) | marine metagenome | biome: marine biome (ENVO:00000447); feature: deep chlorophyll maximum layer (ENVO:xxxxxxxx); material: "saline water (ENVO:00002010), including plankton (ENVO:xxxxxxxx)" | depth 80 m | reverse complement strand
AATGGGCGTCTCTCTGAATTAAGAGAATTTACCACAGCATTCTCATTTTTTTTACCAATACACATGCCACAAAATAAAATATCTTCATCACCAGATTGTAAAAATTTTGATACGCTATCATGCTTCATTGACCAGGATTCTTGTGCGCATGTATCTAAACCGGCCTCTTGAGCAAGCAACATAAAAGTTTGTAAAAACATCCCTAAATCTGACCACTGAGGGGGTCCCATTTGCCGATCGACAAAGCAAAAAAATGCGCAAGGAGCACCAAAGAATTCAAAGTTTTTCATAACTTGAGCAATACGTGCGTCTTTATCCTCACGAGGAATACCTAATAAAGCATACATTTGCTCGCCAAGCTCAAATCGTGAAGTTCGATATGGTTCTTTTAATTTGGAAGGATAAATGTCGTAAGCAGGTTGTTCTGGCTCATCCCAAGCTTGTTGAAATATCAGAAAATCATCCATTGATTTTCCATTTAGAACATATATCTTCCAGGGTTGAAGATTCCCACCAGAGGCAGCCCGAGAAGCTTTGATAAGCAAGCTTTTGACCAATTCACTTGAGATAGGGGTATCTAAAAACTCTCTAATAGATTTTCTTTGCGCTACTGCATCTGATACTTTCATGCTTTAATTCACTCCTCTCTTTGAGACATCAATCATTTCAGATAAAAATTGATTGGTACTCTTAAGATCTTCATATGTTCCATGAGCCTCTATTGTGCCCTCATTGAAAACATATATCTTGTCAAAGTATTTTAGCATTGAGGGTTTATGGGTAATAGCGATAACAGTTTTGAAATTAGAATGAGCTATCTCATCCATAATTTTTTCTTCAAGCCCAGAATCCATTGCGCTTGTCGCTTCATCTAAAACAAGAATCTTCCCACCATGATACATGGCTCTAGCAATTCCTATTGTTTGCTTCTGACCTCCAGATAAAGAAAGGTTTGAATCTGAGACAAGAGTCTCAATACCATCAGATAAATGATCAATAAAAGTATTAGCCTTAGAGGCCGACAGAGCTTTAGCCAGTCTATCTTTAAAGTTAGTTGATTCCCTTGAACCAAAGATTATATTTTCTCTTAAACTTGCTTCTAATAAGAAAAGTTTTTGTGGAACATAAGCAAAATTTTCTCTGTATTTTATTTGGTTAAGTTTCTTTAAAGACTTGCCATCAATTGTAATCTCGCCAATGCTTGGGTTAATGAATCCCAATAAAATATCTATAAAAGTTGATTTTCCAGATCCGCTGGGACCTATGATTGCTATCTTCTTTCCTGCTTTAATTTTTATATTAAGATCTCTTATAGCTTCTTTTAATCCAGTCTCATAAGAAAAACTGACATTTGAAAATTCAACTAATTTTTCAAATGTAAAATTATTCTCTGATAATTTAGAACTTTCTTGAGTAGTAATTTTATTAATTAGTGGCGTTATATTATTTAGATATTTAGATCTGGCTTGTATTTCACTTGCAAAATAAAAAATATTTTGAAATGCTGGCAAAAGTTTTAAGCCTGCGACGCCATAAATGGATATATTCATAAGAAAACTATTTGTAGATATTTCTTGCGTGCTATAAAAAGCTGCAAATAAGACCAAAGCTATCAATAATAAAGAATCAATAATAAATCTTGGAATCTGAGCAAGGTACATATTAATTCCCTCCGAGGAGGCAACTTTTATGTTCATTTCATCAAAACTGGATAAAACTCTGCTTCTAGAATTATAGAAAATTATTTCTTTTATGGATCCAAACATATTGGTAAGCGTTCTTAGAGCAAGATCTCTTTCCTTCGCGACTATTGAGCTATTCTTTGAAATTCTGGGCTTAAAATACTTAAATATCACAAAGTAACTTAACGTAAGTGAGATAACCATAATTCCAGTTACAGCTAAATTATAAAAAAGTAATGCTGCCGTAATTATTAAAGCCAATGCAAAACGACTAAAAAGATGCATTGCAAATAATATTTGCTGACCAACATAGGTGGCATCATTTTGAATTCTAGATATTTTTTCAGCACTTGAATTTTGTATATGCTCTAACCAGCCCAATGATAAATAATAATCTATTAGCTTGAGTTTTATGCGGCCAGCAATCAGTTGACTATTTAAACTGACAAACTTTAGAAATGAGATAGAAATGCTAATAGAAAATAATGCATATGCACATACAAAAAGTGAAAGTACTAATGGCAATAAACTCTGATCAAGACCTAGAGAATTTAATACAGGAAACCTAGAAACAAGTGTATCCATCGAACCAATATTAATAATTAAGAATGAGATCATAGCAAGACCAAAAAATTCAATAAATGAAATAATTACCAAGATCACAGACATTCTTATAATCAAAGATGTATCTTTTTTTGATATTATTGAATGTATTGATTTAATAAATGTCAGCATAGATAACTTTTTAAATAAAGGGTCTGACTTTAGCGCCTTTTTTAATCATGATTATGAGTATAATTCATATTAATGCAATTTTATTCCTTGAAAATATCAATCTTTTGACAAGTAACTTCTCCAGACCAAGCCAACGCTCCCAATGAAGATTATATTTGTTGTCAATGAGTTAGATTTCTTTATTAGAACCCACTTTAACCTTGCAAGAAGCATAAATGAAACTCATGAAGTTGAAGTGATTGCTGATGCTTCGAAAAGCTCTACAAAGAATTTAGATTTAGTAGAAAAAATGGGTATTAAATTGCATGTTCTCAATAGAAAAAAGAATTCAAAAAATATTTTTTCATACCTTTCATTTATATTTTCACTCTTATCGTTGCTTAGGAAAATTAAACCAGATTATGTTTTTTATATCACTCTGGAGATATCTTTTTTTGGATCATTAATTTCATACTTTCTCAAAATTAAAAAATCTATATTTATAGTTACTGGTTTAGGCCCATTTTTTTTTAAAAAAGAATTTAAGTATAGGTTTTTTAATAGGTTGCAAAGGCATAGCTTTAGACTGCTGGGTATTTTAAGAAATAATTTTCATTTTATATTTTTGAATTCTGCTGATAGAGAGCTTTTAACTTCTATATATAAAATTAATAGCTATAACTTTAGCGTAATTCATGGTGAGGGAATAAATGGCTTAGAATTTAGAAATATTCAAAGAGATACTTCTATTCCTAAGTTTTTGCTTGCGTCACGATTAATTCAGTCAAAAGGTATAGAGTGTTATATTACTGCAGCCAAAAGAATTAAAGCTAAATACCCACATGTAGAATTTTCAATAGCAGGTATATTTGATTTAAACAATCCTGAATCTATTTCTTTGCAGTTGTTTGAGGAAATAAAGACTGATGCTGATGTAAAATTCTGGGGTGAAATATCTCATAGCAATATGGAAGAATGTTTTCATAAGCATAATATTTTTGTATTGCCCTCAGAAAGAGAGGGTTTGCCTAAGGTAGTCACAGAGGCTGCAACAACAGGGATGCCGCTGATTCTTTCAGATGTTCCAGGGTGCAAAGACTGCGTAATTAATGATAAGTCAGGAAAGCTAGTTAATTATATGAATGAAAAGGAGCTATATGATGCAATGAAATCTTTTGTTGATGACACAGACATGATTACTTTAATGGGTAAAGAGTCCGCAAAATTTGCTAGAGATAAATTTTCTATAGAAACTATCACAAAAAAATATTTCGAGATTATCTCCTAGTTAAATGAATAAAGCTCCTTAAGTGGAGGCAATATATGCTTGGCTTTTTGATTAATTGGAGGGGTTTCTGATTACTTTTATGAATGGAGAGATTAATGCTCCAATTAAATACCCAGGCGCTTTCACGATATCTAAAAATAGTCCCAACGAACCAACACAAATCCAATTAATAGGAAACAGAAAATCAAAAGCAATATTATTTTTTATTGGAAAATAAAGTCCGCGATATGTAAAAGAAGCAAAAAATAATAAAAAAATAAATATTTTTGTAATATGCGGAATATACCAAATAGATTCTTCTACCCATCCTGCCAGAGAGCTGTTCCAATTATATACTCCAAAAGAGACTATAATAAAAAAAGAGATTTTGTATGCATTTTGTAAGAAGGGTTTAGAGGATCGCTTAATAAATATCCGATTGAAGAGAAGAGAAAGCAATAATATTAATGTTGCAGAAAGAAGATATATTTTAGTGATATGGGGCATATAATAAGAGCTAGCCTCCCATCCAACAATTGCGTTCCATTTTGGTATTAACACAAGGCCAAACATAAGAGTTAATAAAAAATAAAGATCTTTAATAGAGTGAGCAATATCCTGCACAGCTGTATGCATTTGATAAATAAAGAACTTTTTAGTGCAGCTAAATAGGTTCTTATGTAAATTTGGGTAAACTAAGTATGTGTCTTTGGGGGTAAAAGATCTAAAGTTAGATCTAACTCTATTTTTCCAATCAACATCTCCCCCAGACCGCACTCCTTCAGTAATTTGAAATCCATTTAGAAAATCTTTTCTTCGCATAAAAGATCCTGGAGCAGTTTCAATTCTATTAGCTCCATATGTAGATGCACGTAAGATTTTCTGAAAAAATGTTTGAGCTAAATACTTAGTACTCCCAAATACTATCTCAGCTTTATTGCTCTTAATGATTTCAGCATAATCCTTAATCCAGTTTTTCTCGGGTATGGTTGTAGCATCTAGAAATGCAAGCCACTCATTCTTAGCAATCAATGAGCCATAATTAGTTGCTTCATAAGGGTAAGCTCTCCCTTTTGGATAAGATTGAAAAAAGTATCTAATGATCGGCAAAGCTTTGACCATCATAATCAATCTATCATTTCTATATGCTCTACCAAATCTCGCATAAGTTATCGGTATTACAGAATCAATATTTTTTGATAAGTTTTCGATATCATCTTTAGAGCTAGAATCAACTATTACAATCTCTGAGGGTAATAGTAATTGCTGATTTAATGACTGAATTACATCAAAAACATCATCTGGATTATCCAGGGTAGGAATGATCACGCTAATATTCATTTGAATTATATTCTATCAAATTGCATAGCCCTTAACACAGAAAACAAACAAGCAGTAATTAAAAAATTTTTTGTTAATTGGAAATGTGGTAAATAAAAAAATAAAATATTGATTTAGTAATTTTAGCTAATTTGAGCTATGATTGATTTTCCAAATTATCAAGATATCAGCTCAATGAAAATGCTTTTTGCATTGATATTAAAGAAGAAATAAAAAAATGTTTAAGCTTCAACCGAAACTGAAAGATGGAATAATATCCTTTGATTTGCAAGACAAAACAACTAAATCAGTCACTCAATTTTATGAAATCGAACCATTTCCTAACTATTCATCAGATGAAAATAAAAGGTCTCTGCTTGATAAAGGCGATAATAATTACCTCTCAAAGAAATTAAAAGAATTTATAGGTTTCAATAAATCTTTTATTGAAATTGGATCTGGGACTTCTCAATTATCTAACTATCTTGCTACTGGAACTAATAATAAAATTTATGCTTTTGATCCAACAGAAACTGCCTTAAGGTTGGGTTATAATTTTGCTTCAGAAAATAATATTAATAATGTTACTTTTATAAATGCAGATATCTTTGATGATGTTTTGGAGGATGAGATATTTGATTTTGTCTGGTGTTCTGGTGTGTTGCATCATACAAAAGATCCATTTTTAGGATTTAAAATAATTCAAAAATCGTTAAAACCTAATGGGTACATTTTAATTGGCCTTTATAATAAATATGGAAGATTTAGAACTTTTGTAAGGCAAATTTTATACAAAATTTTTGGGAGAAATTTAATTATGTTCATGGACCCTTATCTTAGATCCTTAAACAAGAAAACTTCTCAACGAAAAATTAATTCCTGGATAAGAGACCAGTATGAACATCCTGTAGAGCAATCTCATACGTTTGATGAGGTTCTCAAATGGTTTGATGATTATGATATTGAATTTATTAATTCTATCCCATCTATTGGTGGGGATGAAAATAATTTATATTTTAAGCAGAACAGTTCTGGGCGTGGAAATGCTGTCTCTAGAATTTTCTCCCAAATCAAGATGATCTTTGGAAGGCTGGGAGGTGAAGGAGGCTTATTTATTATGATTGGAAGAAAAGCTAAAAAGAATTAATGCATTTATTGAGATTGAATTACTTCTACTAATTTCTTGCTTACTAATTCACCCATTAAAATACTTCCAGCTTCATTAAGATGAATGGTGTCATACAGAAACTCATTTGTCTTAGGAATTTGAGAGTCCAAGTCTATCAAAGTAACATTTTCTTGAATTGCAACCTCTCGCGTTATCTGATTCATTCTTGCGTACAGGTCTGAAAACTCTCTTGCAGTCATCTCGCCTCTTTGATATCTAACCACCCACTTTTGGAAATATTCAAGATTGTGATCAATTCTATTTCCTTGAGTCATCAAGATTGGTTTAATGTTCCAAGCCCTTGATATCTTTACAAAAGAAGTTATCGACGATCTAAAACGGCTCTCCATGATATCTAGATCGAGATCGATATAATTTTTAGTAAAACCCTCAAACTCATCACGGTGCAATGTAAGATCTGCAAAAAGACGAGGTCTCAAATAAGTATATAAATTTGGTGCAAGCATATTTTTTGCAGATTTAATTAAATTAAAAAAAATATTTCTAGATGAGTCTTCTATAGTAGAAAACTTTCCATCGTTATTTTTAACTAATACTGCTCTGCTTCTTGGTGCAATCCAGTAGCTCTCAGTTTTTGAGAGCAAAGCAAAATCATTAATATTATGCATCAACACAACATAATTAGGTTCAAGAGCAATCCCTTTTGCCAGCAACGCAAATAAAGAATGCATTGAATTATTTCCTGAAACGCCGCCATTAAAAATATTTATGGTCTGTGTTAATTGGGATCGAAGATTTCGTTCGACTACACTGGGAAATCTATTCTTCTCAGGAACATATAAAGTCTCAGTTGTGCTTCCTCCTAAAAATAGAATTTTTATATCAGGACTTAACTCAACATGATTACCAGTTTTAATAAAGCCATCCTCATCAATGTTAATTTCATAATCTATTTGCTCTAAATTCTCCACATCTTTCATATAATTATTATTTGGACGAATAGAGGCATACTGATTTGGATTAAGCTCTCTGAGAACAATTGAGCGATCAGTCCCTTTTGCAAGACTAGAACTTGTTGATTGTGATTGAAAAAAACCAAAACTAACATCTGCAATTTTTAATGTCGCAATGGAAACAAAAAAAACTACTAAAATTTGCTTAATCAAGTTCATATTTTTCCTCATAATTATTCTTTAAAGCCAAATCCTGCTCAGTTTTATAAAGCAAGTAATTTCCTATTGCTAAAACATCTAATTCTGTTCCCATAAAACATCTAAAGGCATCAGCAGGAGTGCAAACAATTGGCTCTCCTCTTACATTAAATGAAGTATTTACTAATAGAGGACAACCAGTTAAGTCATTAAAATGACTTATAAGAGAGTGATATTTTGGGTTAGTATCTGCATGCACTGTTTGAATTCTTGCAGAATAATCAACATGTGTTATTGCTGGCACTAATGATCTTGGTACATTTAATTTCTCAATACCAAATAAATTTTTTTCTTCATCATTCATTTGAAGTCGCTGATTTTCTTTAACATCAGCAACCAACAACATATATGGACTGCTTCCGTTATGCTCAAACCATTGTGATGTATATTCATGCAGGATGCTTGGTGCAAAGGGTCTAAAACTTTCTCTGTACTTAACTTTTAAATTAAGCTGTTTTTGCATAAATTTTGATCGAGGATCGGCAATAATACTTCGATTGCCCAATGCTCGAGGGCCAAACTCCATTCGGCCCTGGAACCATCCAATAGCCTTCTCTTCTATAAGGGATGAGCTAACTTTTTTAATTAACTCTTGCTCATCAAGTTTATGAAATATTGCTCCGCAATCATTTAAAAAATCTTCAATATCACTATTACTAAAAGATGGACCAAGATAGGATCCACTCATTTCATCTTGTTGATCAGAAAGAAATCGGTCTTTATCGAGAGCAATATGCCATGCAGCAAGGGCTGCTCCAAGAGCTCCCCCAGCATCTCCAGCAGCAGGTTGGACCCAAATATTATCAAAAATGCTCTCTCTTGAAAGAATTCCATTTGCAACACAGTTTAGTGCAACTCCACCTGCTAAACACAAGTTTTTCTCACCTGTTTCTTTGGCGATACCATTAGCAAGTTTAATGACAACCTCTTCGGTAACTTTTTGGATTGAGGCTGCTAAATCCATGTCTCGCTGGGATAATTCAGTCTCTGCTTTTCGCGGAGGGCCGCCAAATAAATTATGAAATTTTTCATTCGTCATTGTTAGACCTATACAATAATCAAAATAACTCATATCTAAATGAAAACTTCCATCATCTTTTATGTTAATTAAATGATTTTTAATTAAATCAACATATTTTGGCTCACCATAAGGCGCCAATCCCATAACCTTGTACTCCCCTGAATTCACTCTAAATCCAGTGTAGTAGGTAAAAGCTGAGTAGAGCAATCCGATAGAATGTGGAAAATGAATTTCTTTGATTACTTTTAATTTTTTTCCATAGCCGACTGCTAATGAGGTTGTAGTCCACTCCCCCACTCCATCCAGTGTTAAGACTGCAGCTCTGTTATATGGAGAAGGATAAAAAGCACTTGCAGCATGAGAAAGATGATGTTCAGAAAATAATAACTTTTCAGACCAATTAATATCATCTTCAAAAATAGATTCTAATGATTTAATAAGATTATATTTCTGGAAAAGTTTTTCTTTGATCCAGATTGGCATGGCGGCTGCAAAACTGCGAAATCCTCTTGGAGCAAATGCTAAATATGTTTCTAACAATCTTTCAAATTTTAAGAATGGCTTTTCATAAAATACGACATTTTCAATTTTAGATGGATCTATCCCTGCCTCATGAATGCAATACTTTATTGCTTTATATGGAAAACTAGAATCATGCTTAATTCTAGAAAAGCGTTCTTCCTGTGCAGCTGCTACAACTTTCCCATCATGTATTAAGCATGCTGCACTGTCATGGTAATAGGCTGAAATTCCTAATATATACATGAAATTAATTAAAAAAGTGAATAAAGAAAAGGAGCTATGACTGAGCCTTGAGCAACGATGAGCAGAGCACCCAGCACAAGCAAAATCAAGATAATTGGAGCCATCCAAAGCTTTCTTCTTGCTTTTAAAAAATGGTAGAGCTCTTTTAGTAAATTCATTTAATTAAATTTAAAAAATTGTATATATAAATGGAGCGATAACAGAGCTTTGAGCAATAATAAGTAATGCCCCGAGAAATAACATTATGACAATGATTGGTGCCAGCCAAAGTTTCCTTCGAAACCTCAAGAAAGCAAAAAGTTCTTTAAGTAGTTCCATTAATTATACTCATCCATCAAAATTGCTGAGTGAAAGGGTTATGATTATGCCTATCTTGATCGCGAAACTTCCAAAATGAATCATAATTTAATGATTTGAGCCTCAATTCATCTCTTTGAAAAAGACGCATTCCTATAGCGATAGGAGCAAACATAGCAAAGAATAAAATAGCCAAGATAATTGGGCTAATTATTTTTCCCAATAGCACTCCAAAACGCATCCAAAGTTTATTTAAGGGAAGCAGTAAGTGGTCCTTGAATACACTTAGAAGGATAAATATAAAACTAAGTGAGGATAAGACTGAGCCTATGATTAAATCATCTTGATAAAAAAAATATATTGCACCTAAAAGAAATATTGCTGAGAAAAAATTTCCAAATTTTTTATTTGAGGGCAAATTCTCTTGTGCTAATTTCATATTATTTTTTTGCTTGACATATCAGAGTATTATAAGGGTTGTATAAAACCTGTCATTATAATATTACTCTTTTAAATCTCAATTTTTCATATGATCATATATATTTAGTAGTGAAGGAATGAGGTTTCTTCCAATAAACCCCGTTGCTCCTGAAATATATATTGATTTACATTTCATATATTGCCACTGTGTGATGAGACTAAGTTTTTCTGTTTCATTTACTCAATATTAAATTTTTTAAAATTATCTGCTTCATTTTAAATCATAAATTAGCTGGAATCTTAAAGCATTTAAAAGCTATTCCTATTCCCACTCAATAGTAGCTGGGGGTTTGCTTGAAATATCATAAACCACTCTGCTAACACCCTCTAATTCATTAACAATTCTATTTGAGACGTGTGCCAAGAAATCATGCGGCAGCCTAGCCCAAGTAGCTGTCATAAAATCTACTGTCTCAACTGCTCTTATTGCAATTACATCAGCATATCTCCTCTCATCCCCAACCACACCAACCGATTTGATAGGCAGGTATGCGCAAAATGCTTGACTTACTTGGTGATATAAATCTGCTTGAATTAATTCTTCAATAAATATTGCATCGGCATCTTGAAGAGTTAAAACCTTTTCTTGAGAAATCTCTCCAAGAATTCTTACTCCTAGTCCTGGACCGGGAAATGGATGTCGATTTAACATCTCTAATGGAAGTCCAAGCTCGGATCCCATTTTTCTGACTTCATCCTTAAATAAATCTCGTAAAGGCTCAACTAACTCCATTTTCATATCAGCAGGAAGACCACCGACATTATGATGAGATTTAATCACCCTAGCCTCTTTTGATTCTGATTCAGAAGATTCAATCACATCAGGATAAATTGTGCCTTGTGCTAAAAATTTAATCTCATCTTTTAATTTAGCAGCTTCATTATCAAAGATATCAATAAAAGTTCTACCAATAATTTTTCTTTTCTGTTCTGGATCTGCAACACCCTTAAGATGTCTATAAAAAACCTTCTTAGCATCAACAACTAAAAGATTTAAATCCATCTTTTCTTTAAATAAATTTTCTACATCTTCAGCTTCATTTTTTCGTAGCAA
>CEVU01006539.1_pt1 | contig 10946 bp, 8 predicted proteins | sample 427081 | NCBI WGS metagenome assembly CEVU01 (sample SAMEA2623868, study PRJEB7988) | marine metagenome | biome: marine biome (ENVO:00000447); feature: deep chlorophyll maximum layer (ENVO:xxxxxxxx); material: "saline water (ENVO:00002010), including plankton (ENVO:xxxxxxxx)" | depth 80 m | reverse complement strand
ATTATCTTGCAATTTAGAATAACTCTAAATAACATCAAAATGAAAAAATATATAATATTCTTTTTTTCACTAATTATCTTTTTTTCGTGTGAAGAAAATAACTCAAATGAAGTTAATGTTTACAGCAAAAGACATTACCAAGTGGATATTAAGCAATATGAAAACTTTGAAAAACTTACAGGGATAAAAGTTAATGTTATCAAAGCTGGTGATGATGAATTGTTAGAAAGGTTAAAAAATGAGGGGCAAAATAGTCCTGCAGACCTTTTTGTAACTGTTGATGCAGGAAAACTTCAAAAAGGTGTAGAGATGGGGTTATTTCAGAAAATTCAGAATGAAATAATTGACTCAAACGTTAGTGATGATCTTAAAGATATAAATGGTTATTGGATACCTATTACATACAGGGCTCGTTTACTTGTCTATAGCAATGAGAGAGTAAAAAAATCTGATCTTAGCACATATGAAGATTTGGCAAATGAAAAATGGAAAGGAAGATTGTTAGTTAGATCATCATCAAACGCATATAATCAGGCGTTAATGTCATCATTGTACGCAAACTTAGGAGAAGAAGCAATCACAAATTGGTCTTCCGGAGTTGTTAGTAATTTTGCTAGAGATCCAAAGGGAAATGACAGAGATCAGGTAAAAGCCATTGCAGCTGGTCAAGGAGATGTCGCAATTGTAAACTCTTATTATATAGGATTATTACTTTCTTCTGAAAAGCAGTCAGAGGTAGATGCAGGAAACTCAGTTTCAGTATTCTTTCCCAACCAAGGTGAGAGTGAAAGAGGTACTCATATAAATATTTCTGGTTTTGCAATGACAAAAAATGCACCAAATAAAGAAAACGCAATGAAATTGTTAGAATATTTAACAGGAATAGAGGCTCAGAATACATATGTTAACAACAGTTATGAGTATCCCGCAAATCCTATGGTTAAGCCGTCTAACTTAGTTCAATCCTGGGGTAGTTTTAAACGTGACAATTTAGATCTTAACGCGCTAGGTATATATCGTGAAGATGCGATAAAGATTTTTGATAAAACTGGATGGAAGTAATTTTAATTTGAAAAGGAGTAGATTTTTTGATAAAATAGCATTACTACTATTTTCCGTAATTTTTTTACCTATACTATTTTTGTTGGTAAAATCTTTTCTACAGGAAACAGATTCTCTGATTTATTTATTTGAAAATCTACTTTTTGATTATACGGTTAATACAATTTACCTGATTTTAATCACAGCATTATTCTCTTTAATTTTTGGAATTATTCCCGCCTGGTATGTAAGTAATTATAAATTTTATGGAAGAAAGTTTATTGATTTAATTCTTTACTTACCTCTAGCGATTCCAACATATATTATGGCATTTACTTACAGTGAAATTTTAAGTTTTACAGGTCCATTTAAAATCACTTATGATTTATTACAAATTGAGGTTTTAGGTGTTATTTTAGCTTTTTCTCTATATCCATACATTTATAGTGTTTCAAGAATTTCATTTAGTTTATTTGGATCCCGATATTATGATATAGCTAAAAACTTAGGCTTAAACGGATATCAAACACTTTTAAAGGTTGTTCTACCTCTTTCAAAACCCGCAATCTTTTCGGGTTTATTTTTAGTAGTAATGGAAGTGTTAAACGAATATGGAGCAGTAAAGTATTTTGGCGTCAACACTTATACAATTGGGATATTTAGGTCATGGAATTCTATGAATGATACTGGCGCTGCTATACAATTATCTTCAATCCTTTTATTTATAGTTGCTTTTTTATTTTTAATAGAAAAAATTTTCAATCAAAATAAAAGATTTAATTTTTCAAAAAATAGCAAATTATTATCTCTGAAATCTCCAAATAAATCAAGATTATATTTTATATATTTTGCTTGTTTGATACCGATTCTTTTAGCTTTTGTTGTTCCTGTAATTTTTAATCTGTTAAATATTTACTCCAATCTTGAAAACATTGATTTTGAAAGATTATTTAATTTAACATTTAATTCTTTTTCGGTTTCTCTAATTGCTTCAATATTAATATTAGTATTTTCAACTTTTTTTCTTTACAACGAAAAGATATCTAAGTCAAGATTATATTATTATATAAATCAATTTATCTCACTTGGTTACTCAATCCCTGGAGCTGTTGTTGCTTTGGCTGTAATAATTTTTATAACCTACCTTGACAATTTAAACGATGAAGCCAGTATTATGGGAAATTTTTCAGTATACTTTTTGATTCTTATTTATGCTTATGTTATAAGATTTATGGCTGTAGGAAAGTCCCCAATTAAGTCTAGTCTTGAAAAGCACCCTGACTCATATGATAATTCGGCTAAAAATCTAGGATTATCTAACATTCAAATTTTCAAAAAAATATATTTTCCTATCAATAAATATTCTTTTTTTACAGCCTTGACTTTAGTTTTTATAGACCTTATGAAAGAGCTTCCTATAACTCTGATATTGAGACCTTTTAATTTTGACACACTAGCAACTCAAACCTATGAATTTGCAGTTGAAGAAATGATTCCATTGTCAAGTATATATTCATCAGTTATTATATTAATTTGCTGTATATTACTAATCTTTTTAAAAATATTCTTAGATAAATCAGATGTATTTAGAAGTTAAAAATCTTGTCAAAAGTTATAATAACGGATCGGCTGTTATTAATGATTTAAGCTTTTCTGTTGATAAGGGTCAATTAATTTCATTTGTTGGCGAAAGTGGATCTGGAAAATCTACTTTTTTAAAATGCCTTTCAGGGTTGGAGATGCCTAACTCTGGTAGTGTATCTTTGAATAACAAGCTAATTAACGGTAAAAATATTTTTGTTAAACCTCAAAAAAGAAAGATTGGTTACGTTTTTCAAGATTATCCATTATTTCCTCACTTAAGCATCAAAGAAAATATTTGTTTTAATTTGGATAAGGATTATCATAAAAATTTTGATAATATCATTGACTTAACAAGTTTAAAGCATCTTTTGAATAGATATCCTCATGAAATTTCTGGTGGTGAGCAACAACGAGCCTGTATAGCAAGATCTATAATTAGAGAGCCTGATCTTTTATTATTGGATGAGCCTTTTAGCAATTTGGATGCAAATATTAAATTTACCATAAGAGATGAAATATGTAGAATAATTAGGAAGAGTAAAATAACCACAATCTTAGTTACTCATGATATTAATGATGCACTAAATATTTCTGATAAAATACTAATCTTCAAAGCGGGAATAGTGCAACAATATTCAAGTCCTGAAACAATGTATTGTGAACCTGCCAACTGTTATTGCGCAGAAATTCTGGGTGATATTAATAAATTTCCAATTGAAAATAAAACATTTTATATTAGACCAGAAAATGTTAAAATAGTTGACAACTCCTCTGATTCTATGATTGTAGAAAAATGTTTTTTTCAAGGAAAAGATTATAAACTGATTGGTAGGTATAAAAACAATATATGGTCTATTATTTCAAATAAACCTGTTAAAGTAAATTCTGAAGTTTTTTTTAATTATTCAAATGAGGATTTAATTTTCTTTGATAAAAATTGTTCAAGTTTTTTTACCTCATAATTTTTTTGAAAGTTCAAATGCATTTTGAATGCAATCGCTTACTGAAATTCCTTTAATATAGTTTCCAAGGATATAAAAGTTCTTATTTTTTTTATGAAAATCAGAGATATTATTAATCAAAACTTCATGATCTAAATCATATTGAGGGATTCCATTTTTCCATAAAAAATTATTTTCCATAATTATTTTTCCATCATAAGAAATAATTTTTCTTATTTCATTAATTATTGTTTTTTTTAATTTATTTATGTCTTGATCAATCAATTGAGGCTGTCTAGCCCCACCAATAATGACTGTTAGCAAATCATTTCCTTGAGGGGCAACATGTGGGAATATTCTACTGTTAAATAGAATTCCCAGAAAACTTTGATTGTCTTTTCTTTTAGTTAATACACCAAATCCGTCAATATTTTCTTTGATTTTGGATTTTTCAATTCCAAGGTGAAGAACCATAATTGGACAATAGTTTATTTTTTTTAAGTTTTTAGAAATTTTTTCATCAAAAATTATATTTGCTAATCCAAATGCTGGCAGGGTACTTATCAATTTTTTACAATGATATTTGATGTTATTATTTATAATGATTTCATATCCTTTTTTTATTTTTTTCACAGAAGTGACCTCGCTTTTTAAAATCACTTTATTACTTATGTTTTTGTTGATTGCTAAAACGAAATCGATAAGACCATTTTTAAAATTAAAGGATCTTGATTTGTTTAATTTTTTTTTCCTGTTTAGTGTATCAATAATTATACTTCCGCTCTTTTGTTCCATGTTCCAAATTTTATTTAGGACATGTTTTGTACTCATTTTATTGGTTTCTCCTGCATATATACCTGTTAGAAATGGCTCTACGAAAATTTCTTCAAAATTGTTTCCAAATCTTTTTTTAAAGAAGCTTTTAACAGAAACATTACGGTTGTGTTTTGGAATAAAAATTTCAATTATCAATCTCAATTTTGATGTTAGACTTAAAAGATTTGTTTTAATAAATTCAATTAAGTTTTGTGGGATAGGTATTAGTTTGCCTTTTCTTAATAGAAATCTTTTATTATTGTAGTCATTTGGAAAAATTATTTTGTCTTTTAATCCAATTTCATCGATTAATTCAACAACTGATTTTTTATTTAATAAGACCGTATTTGGCCCATTTTCACAAACAAACCCACTCTTTTCAAATGAAATAATATTTCCACCAACCCTTGGCTTTGATTCTACAACTAAAAAATCGAGGTTTTTTTTGTTTAAATAATGAGCTAGGGTTAATCCTGAAATGCCTGCACCTAAAATTATTGTATCTACTTGCTTAAATGAATCTATTTTCATTTTCTATGCATCAATATATTGATTTGTCCATTTTGAAATTAGTTTAGCCCAGCTGTCATCATCATTTAAGCAAGGAACATAGTAATAATTTTCACCTCCAGCATCTAAAAACTCTTCTTTTCCTTCCATCACAATTTCTTCTAATGTCTCCAAACAGTCGGTAACAAACGCAGGCGTAACAATCACTAAATTCTTTTTACCGTCTTTTGCTAATCTTTCAAGTTCGCTATCAGTATATGGTTTGAGCCAAGGTTCATTTGCTAGTCTTGATTGAAACGATACACTATATTTATTATCTTCTAAATCTAAATATTTTGCAACTAATTCTGTGGTGACTATAACCTGATGTTTATAACAAGTTTTGTGGGCCTCAGAATCAATCGAGCAACAATTATTTTTTTTATAGCAATGTGAATTTGTAGGATCTGATATTTTAAGATGACTTACAGGGATTCCATGGTATGAAAATAGTATATGGTCGTAATGAATATCTGAAATAGTCTCTTTGATTTTATCGCTTAAAAGTTTAATGTAATTTGAATCTTTGTAAAAAGGTTCAATAACTTTAATTTCTTTATTAGGAAAGTTAATATTAACTTCTTCTTTTACTTTCTCTACTACTGTTTCATAAGAGGACATTGCATAGTGGGGGTATAGAGGTAAAACAATAAACTCTGTTACCCCTTTGCTATTTAATTCCTTCAATCCATTATGTATGCTGATCGATCCATAGCGCATAGCCAGTGATACCGGAATAGACAAATAATCGGAGACTTTTTTGAATAGCCTTCTGGACAAAACTATTAATGGGGATCCTTCTTTCCACCATATTTTTTTATATGCTTTTGCAGATTTTTTAGGTCTAAAATTCAGAATAATTAATTTAACAAGTATCCACCTGAAAATATAGCTTTTACCTATAACTCTTTTGTCCATTAGAAATTCATCTAAATATTTTTTTACATCACTGATTGATGTGCTGTCTGGAGATCCTAAATTTATTAGTAATAAACCTTTCATTATATAGTTTTTGAATAAGTGCCAATTTTATTATTTAATAATGGGTCAAACTCCATCGCAATATTTCTGATAAACAATCTTGCATCTTGAGAAACAACTATTCTGTCGTTCTTGATTTGCATTATATTTAAGTCAATAAAATCTCTAAACTTTTTAGTATTGAAATCAACCAAATTTTTGATATAATTTTTATCTGTTTGAAATTTTTCTGAAATTTCAGAAAAATCAATATAATAATTACACATAATTGAATTAATAATAGCTCTGATAATCTTTTCATCTTTAGAGACTGAATAACCTCTTAAAACTGCTGTATTTTTTTCATTAATTTTTTTTATGTATTGGGCAGCATTTTTAACATTTTGACTGTATGCTGAAAATAGCTGAGATATTGAAGATGCTCCAAAACCATAAACTTGTCCAGTGGTTTTTTTAGTGCAATAACCCTGAAAATTCCTGTGAAGTTGATTATTTTTTAGGGCAACATAAAATTCGTCATCAGGCCTACAAAAATGATCCATTCCAATTGCTACATAACCTGCTTTTGTAAACTTCCTGTATGCATTATTATACATTTGAGCCTTTTCTTTTGATGATGGAAAACCTATGTTTTCAAGAATTTTTTGTCTTGGCAATATGGAGGGTACGTGCGCATATGAAAAAGTTACAATCCTATCTGTGTTTAATTCAATCGCTTTTTCTATTGAATCGTTAAAATTTTCTACGGTTTGAAGCGGAAGACCATAAACTAAATCTATATTAGTCCCAGTGAAACCTTCAGAGTGAATCTTATTAATAATTTTATCAATTGGATGTTTTGGTCTTCTTCTGTTAATTGCATCTAAGACTTCTTCGTTAAAATCTTGAATTCCCAATGAGATCCTATTAAAACCAAATTGTTTTAAGAGTTCGATGTGTTTAAAATCTAAGTGTGCCGGGCTACATTCTATGGCCATTTCATACTCCTTGGAAAGGTTAAAGCATTCTTTAATTTTATTCGTTACTTTTTCAATATATTTTAATGAAATTGCATTGGGGGTTCCACCTCCCCAATGTATCTGTGTCAATTTTCTGTCTTCATTAATGTATTTAGACACATATTCAATTTCTTTCATTAATGCATCTATATATCTCTCTAAAAAAGGTTTTGTAAATCCTGATTCTGTTGTACATCCACAAAAATGACAGATTTGAGGACAAAAGGGTATGTGAATATATACAGAAACATTATGTGGGTTTTCATTATTAGAATTAATAACTGAATTAATAAAATCTTTATCATCATAGTTTTCTGTAAAATGAGTTGCAGGCGGATAGGATGTGTATCTGGGACCCTTTTTATTAAATTTTTTCAATAAAGTATTATCGACTTTCATTTTATCTATTCCAATTTGTGCTTTTTACCCAGTCAACTACAAAACGAGCATTATTAACATCAATACCTGGGATAAACCCATGTCCTAAATTAAAAATCCAATTATTATTTTTTTCACCAAATCTTTTTAAGCTGGTCAAATAGTTTTCAATATACTTTTTATCAGAAAAAAATAATCTTGGATCCATATTACCTTGAATTCCAACATTTTTATCTAACAATGTTCGTGCCGTTTCTAGAGGAATTTGCCAGTCAATACTAGTGTAATCACATATGCCCTTATTAATTTGTTTTAATCCGAAATTATAATTTTTTGGAAAAAAAATTGTTCTGCAATTTTTTTCCATTGCCACATTCAATATTTTTTTAGAAAAAGGTAAAACAATTTCTGTATACATTTCTTCAGGAATTATCCCGCAGTATGTCTCAAATAATTGAAAGCAATCAATTCCGCTATTTATCTGGTTTTTAACATACTCAATGGAGGCTTCGGTAATCATTTCCATGACACTTAAGCATTTCTTTTTTTCTTTGTAAAAAAGTTTAATAACATCAGTGAAATCTTTTTTAACCTCGTTTCGTCTAAACATAAATAACAGAGTAGTTAATGGGCCACCACAAAATCCAATAAGAGGTAAATCTGGTTTTTGTGATTTTATTTCTTTGATGTTATCGTAAATATATTCAAGTTTTGTTGGGTCAAAATTCAAGTTTTTCGTGTCAATTTTATGATTTAATGCATTGTTAAATTTTGGCCCTGTATTGGTAAAAACTAGCTCAAGCCCTAATGCTTTTGGAATAACCAAAATATCTGAAAATAATATACCTGCATCAACACCCAGATCATTAATTGGTAATAAAGTGACTTTAGCAGCCAAACTTTTGTCCTGCATTAATTCGTCAAATGAATATTTTTTTTTCAATTCTAGATAGGAGGGTAGTATTCTTCCAGCTTGTCTCATGAACCAAACTGGCGGTCTAGAAGTTTTTTTTCCGTTTATATTATCTATAAAAATGTTATTTTCTATCATAGTAATTCAAGGGATTTTTTATTACAATCAATAATTTTTTTAATATCGTTTTCATTATATGCAGAGGAAATAAACATACACTCATACTGTGAGGGGGGTAAATATATACCCATATCTAACATGTTTTTGAAATATTTGGCATATTGGTCTAAATTACATTTCATTGCATCATCGTAGCTTTCAATTTTTTCTTGGTCAGTAAAAAATAAGGTCATCATTGAGCCTGCCCTGTTAATTATCGCTTTGCTTTTGGTTTCTTTGATATTTTTCAGGAATCCTTTTTCGATTTCTTTTGTTATGTTTTCAAGCTTTTCATAAAGTTTTTTATTTAATCTGTTTAAAACAGAAAGACCAGCACTCATGGCTAATGGATTTCCTGAAAGAGTTCCAGCTTGATAAACAGGTCCATTAGGTGCTAAGTAATCCATTATTTCAAATTTTCCCCCATAAGCTCCAACCGGTAGACCTCCTCCAATAATTTTACCTAATGTTGTTATATCAGGTATTACGTTATATACCTCTTGAGCACCCCCAGCCGCCAATCTAAAACCACTCATTACTTCATCAAATATGAGTAGAGTTTTATTTTTATCGCAAATATTTCTTAGTTCAATTAAGAAATCTCTTCTAGACTTAACTAATCCCATATTTCCAGCTACAGGTTCTATAATCACGGCAGCTATCTGATCGGGATTTTGGTTAAACTGTTCTTTAACTGATTCAATTGAGTTAAATTCAGCAATAATAGTATCCTTTGCTGTGTTCTTAGTAACTCCAGGGCTATCGGGTAACCCCAATGTCATTGCTCCTGAACCAGCCTTAATTAAGAAGCTATCTCCATGCCCATGATAATTTCCTGAAAATTTTAAAATCAAATTTCTTGATGTATATCCTCTTGCAAGTCTTATAGCGCTCATAGTTGCTTCTGTTCCTGAATTAACCATTCTTACTTTTTCAATCGAAGGAACGAGTTCTATGATTTTTTTAGCCATTTTTGATTCAATTATAGTTGGAGCTCCATATGTTGTCCCTTTTAAAAGATATTCATTCAGCTTTTCTTGCGTTATTTTATCTGCATGACCAAAAATTAGAGGCCCCCATGATGAAATACAGTCAATAAATTCGTTTCCATCTACGTCGTAAAGTTTACTTCCTTTTCCGTGATCAAAAAATACTGGGTTGCATTTTACGCTTTTAAACGCTCTAACAGGTGAATTAACACCACCTGGAATAAGTTTTTTTGATTGCTCAAAAGCAATTTTACTTTTATTATACATTATTTTTTTTTAAAAATTTAGCAACTTCTAGTGCGTGGTAGCTAATTATTGCATTAGCACCAGCTCTTTTTATTGAGTGAAGTATTTCCAAAACAATTTCCATTTCATTAATGAAATTATTTTCAGATGCACTTTTGACCATTGAATATTCACCACTTACATTATAGGCTATTATAGGAATATTAAATTTTTCTTTAATTTTATAGATGATATCCAGATATGCCATTGCTGGCTTGATGATTATAACATCAGCACCTTCATTTAAATCTAATCTTACTTCATTAATAGCTTCATCAGAATTTTTAAAATTCATCTGGTATGTTTTCCTGTTGCCAAATGATGGTGAACTGTTCGCAGCATCACGAAATGGCCCATAAAATGCTGAACTGTATTTCACGGAATATGGGAAAATTGGAATTTTTTCAAATTTATTTTTATCTAGAATTTCTCTAATCGAACCAACTCTTCCGTCCATCATATCAGAAGGAGCCAGTGCGTCAGCACCACTTTTAGCTAAAATTAGAGATTGTTCTGCCAAGGTTAATAGCGTTGAGTCATTATCTACGTCATTTTCAATTATAGTGCCGCAGTGACCGTGTTTTGTGTATTCACAATTACATACATCAGCTATAATATATAACTCACGCTTAAACTTGTTTTTTAACGAGGTTATTGTTTTTGGAACAATACTTTTAGAGCTACAAGATATTTTTCCAGTATCATCCTTTTCTTTTACTATGCCAAATAAGATAATTGATTTTATATTGTTACTTAAAAGTTCTTCACATAATAAAATTGTACGATCAATTGAATGCCTAAATTGACCAGGCATTGATTCAATTGGTTCTTTAATATTAGTTCCTTCAGTAACAAAAATTGGATATATTAGATCAGATGAATGAATGTATGTGTCTTCAATCATATTTCTTAGAATCTTATTATATCTAAGCCTTCTCATTCTTGTTGTTGGAAAATTCATAGTTTATTTAAATATTTTAAAATTGATTCAGAAACTCCTTCAAATGATTGCATTTTAGAGGTTGTAATACATTTGTATCCTTTGCTTATAATGTGTTCTGTTGTTGTATTTCCTATACTAATTATATTGGTCTTATTTGGGTTGTAAAATTTTTTAAATGAATCGAAAGAAGATGGGCTTGAAAAAACTGTCATAGTTGGAGTGTTTAAAAGTTTTTCTAAATCTTTATAAATTTCCTTTTTAGGCACTGTATTGTAGACATTTAATCTTTTAACATCACAAATTTCCTGAAGACCATTGAGAAGCTCATTTTTTGCTATTTTACCCTGAACAAGAAGAGTTTTGCAATTC